>Ga0206131_10002037_pt1 | contig 25003 bp, 20 predicted proteins | sample Helgoland_Spring_FD_148636 | JGI IMG/M metagenome (GOLD analysis project Ga0206131, IMG submission 148636) | Pelagic subsurface seawater microbial communities from Kabeltonne, Helgoland, North Sea - Helgoland_Spring_Bloom_20160517_1 | ecosystem: Environmental > Aquatic > Marine > Epipelagic ...
ATTTCAATATGACCGCTGAAGCCAAAGAAATTTTTAGAGAAAAAAAGGTAGTAAAAAATCCTATAAAGTTTAAAATTCAATTAAACGAAGAGCAAAAGGAAGCTAAACAGTTGATCTTAGATAATACCATTACACTTTTAGCAGGTCAAGCTGGATCAGGTAAAACGCTATTAGCCTGCCAGGTAGCATTAGATGGTCTTCTTAGAAGAATTTACACTAAAATTATTATTACCAGACCTACTGTAAGTAAAGAAGAAATAGGATTCCTCCCAGGTGATTTAAGAGAAAAAATGGATCCCTGGGTTCAACCTATTTATCAAAATTTATTTATGTTGTATGATAAAGCTAAAGTTGAAAAACTTATAGCAGATGGTAAAATAGAAATTGTACCTGTATCATTTATGAGAGGTAGAACATTTTTAGACTCATGTGTTATCGTAGATGAAGCACAGAATGTAACCCATGATCAAATGGAAATGATTACTACACGTTTAGGTCTTCGTTCTAAAATGATGGTTTGTGGAGATGCCCACCAAACAGATCTAAAGAAAAAATCAGATTCTGGCTTTAAATTCCTATATAAAGCATCTCGTAAAGTAAAAAATCTTGAAGCGATTACACTAACATCAAACCATCGAAACGAAATTGTAGAAGATTTACGCAGATATTATGAGGATTATCCCACCTTTTAATATTTATTAAAAAATTAATGGCTTCAAGAACACCTTTTGAATGGGGAAACGCTAATTTTGCTTGGAATACAAATCCATTTGGAGCAAGACAAAGTAAAAACCCCTTTACTTGGGATGATTGTGCTTTAGTTGCAGAAGTATTAAGGGCAGGTAAAGCCTATGGTGAAGTTTTTAAAGATAAAAAGAAAAAGAAAAAGTTTATAAAACTTATATGCCAAATTGAAGGTATAGAATATAAAGAAACTAAAGAGATAAAAAAAAGGCAAATACGTATTACGGACGTAGCCCTGGTTGCTAAAGAAGTATTGGGGGTTGATATTAAAATTGATATGTGATGTATAAATTATTTACTGATAAAACAGAGCTCTTTGAGTGTAATATAAAACTGGAAGGTGCTTCTTTAAAAAATAGTCATGCCCGTCTGCTAGTAGAATCTGATGACTTAAATCTTATGTTTAAGGGTACCATTAGCTCAACAGGTAAATGTCAGATCCCCATTAAAAAATTAAAAGGTCTTTTAGACGAAAATATTAAGGGTAATATTAAACTTGAAGTAATAGCAGATGATACTTATTTTACCCCATGGGAATCTAAGTTTACTGTAGATACTTCACGAAAAATTACTGTAGAAGTTAAATCTCAACAAGACACTGAAGTCTTAACTGAATCAAAACCTGCAGTTTCTGTAAGTAATGTTAAAAATAGCGTGACTCTTCACGAAAGGGAACATATCATTACCCTACTACGGTTGTTGATCAAAGAAGATATTAATTTAGAAAACCTCTCAATTAAAAAAGATAAACTCAACAATCTTGTTGGTACTTACTTACAAGAAAATGAAATTACCTCTAACCAAAAGGAAACAATCATTGAAGGAGTATTAACAGGGTTGTCCAAAATAGGTTAAGATGGCATTACCTGATTTAACAGGGCAAAATATAGAAAATACTTATCAAAGGGTATTACAAACAGACGGTACTATTATATATGATGGTACTGGATCTGTTTTTCTCCCTGTAAGTGCTTCCTATTCAATAACTGCTTCGTATGCTGAATATGCTGTATCTGCTTCTCATGAGATTGTAAAAGAAGTATCTTCTTCTTATGCTGATTATGCTAAAGAATCAGGATTAGCAACTTCATCTATATCTGCCTCTTATGCTTTAACAGCTTCTTATGCTTTAAATTCTCCCGATGTATTCCCATATACAGGAAGTGCTATAATTAGTGGTAGTTTAGTAGTTACGGGATCTACAGAAATACAATATTTAACAGCCTCAGGACTTAATTACCCTGCTATTGATGGGGATGAAAAACAATTAATTACTACTGATGGGAGTGGTAATTTATTTTTTGATTGGGCCGATAGAACTAATTTAGATGTAAAAAATACTTCTGGAACTACATTAGCATTAGGAACTCCTGTATATATAAGTGGATTTCAAGGAGCTTCTATATTTCAAATTTCTCCTTCTTCTGCTTCGATATCTAGCTCAATGCCCGCAGTTGGAGTTTTAAGCCAAGAATTAGCTCCTAATGAACAAGGTCATGCTACCATATTAGGAGCTTTAAGAGGATATAACACTTCTTTATACTCAGTAAATGACAGTTTATATGTTGGAGAAGGAATTTTAACAAAAGACCGCCCTACAGGCTCAGCTTTAATCCAAAAAATAGCTAGAGTAGGTAATTCTCAAAATAATGGAGAAATTACTATTATAGGTGCTGGCAGAAGTAATGACGTACCCAACCTCCCCCCAGGTTATGCTTGGGTAGGGGGTAGCACTTGGAATGCGGTTGCAACTCCTACATCATCATTTAATGAAGACCCATTCCCATATACAGGAAGTGCTGTAATTAGTGGTAGCTTAGATGTGACAGGAAATACCGCCTTCAATTCAGGTCTAGAAGTACATAGTGGGAATTCTTCGATGTATTTTGAAAGCGGCAGTAGTATAGCATCAGATGATGGTAAAATTTATATAGAATCCACAGGGGGCCCCTCTAATATTTCTTTAAATAGAACAGACGGAGCACAATTATCCTTATTAGCAGGGGGAAGCTTTGCGGGGTTTTACTACCCTAGCAATAAAAAATTTGGTATACAACCTATGTCTAATCCTGCTACGGCAACTAATTTCCCTTCGGCAACTAGTTTAGTATTAGATGGTGTCGGTAATGTGGGTATAGGAACCTCATCCCCAAGTACTAATTTAGATGTAATAGGTAACACTAGAATAACAGGGAACATCACATCTTTAAGCTATATTACTGCCTCCACATACTACGGCGACGGCTCCAATCTCACAGGTATTGAAACGGACCCATTCCCATATACAGGAAGTGCTATAATTTCGGGTTCATTTACAGTTACAGGCTCAATCATATCAACAGATACAGTAACAGCAGTAACGGGTTCATTCTCACACCTTAAAGGTAATTCACCTATAACGATTCAAGATCCTGTTACTTTCCAACATGCTCAAGGTTTAGATGTATTAGGAAATGCTACCATTCACAGTATAAATGAAGTTGAACTTCAAACTATATCGAAGGATATCAGCTATACTTCTAGCATAAATGTAACTGAAATCCCATCTTCAGTTAATGGGATGATTATAGATTATAGATTAACAAACTTAAATAGTGGTTCTAGAGTAGGTACCTTTATGTATGCACACGATGGTACTGAGTTAAGTTATAACGATTTGACTATACCTGGGGGTGGAATTGGTAGTGATCCTATATTAAGTGCTACATTAACAGGTAGTATAGTTAGTTTAGATATAGAAAATGCCGCTGGATTCAACTTTACAGGATATGCTAAAAAGTTTAATAAATTAGGAGCCCCTATTCCTATAGCTAATCCTAATGCACCTATTCCTTTGTTAGATACTTATAATAACGCAGAAGCAGCTTTTTCATTAAGAAAATTATCTACCCTCCACACTGGAAGTGCTATTCGAGTTAGAGAAGATGGTTTTGATACCGAAATTGATATAGGATTTGACATAAATAATAATTTAGATACTAGCACTCTTTCAGCACATTGTGGTTCTAACAATGGATATGTAGTTACTTGGTATGACCAAAGCGGAAACAATAATGATGCAACCCAAACTGCAGCAGCAAACCAACCCCAAATAGTTTCAAATGGTAACGTAATTTTTGAAGGGGGAAACCCTGCAATCCAAGGTACAAATTCATCAAAATTGTTACTCAACTCTACTATAGAACTCTCATCAGAATTTTCACACTTTACTTTATGTACAACTGTTGGTACTGATAACCCTTGGGGGGGTGATGCTAGTGGAGCAGAACAAACAACTTGGGTTTATTTTTCTAATATAAATACTAATTGGAGATTAATAAATTCTACAGGATTATATAGTTATAGTATCCCTAATATCCCCGGAGGTACTTTAGTTTTACAAAATCATATTAGAAGTACTAATAATTCTACTCCTTTGTACTTAAATGGAGATATTACAAATTCACCAACAGTAAATGGTACCTTTTATGTTAAAGTTATAATGGGATCAAATTGGTTTAATTATGCTGGTAGAGCTCAAGAAATTATTTTTTATAAATCTGACCAATCTTCTAACCGTGAAGGTATTGAAACTAACATTAATACCCATTATAATATCTACGACACCGGCCTCCTAGCAGAATACTCCGGAGCAGCAGCAGCATACTCAGTACGTCAACTTACTACAGCATACACAGGCTCCGCTCTCCGCATCCGCGAAGACGGTACAAATACCGAAACAGATATCGGATTTGATTCGAATGGAGATTTAGATACTGCTTCTATTGCTTCACATTGTGGCGCTAATAATGGTTTAGTTGTTACGTGGTATGATCAAAGCGGAAATGGAAATAATGCGACACAAAGTACTGTTGGAAACCAACCGAAGATTTATGACGGGACAACGGGCGTGTTGACAAGAAACGGTAAACCATATATTGATACAAGAACAAGCGGAACATTGCCAGTTTCATCTTTTGCAGGTAATGGAACTGCGGGAAGTTATTTTGCCGTGACAGATACATCAGGTGGGTTTATTGACCCTATGTTTGGAACGTATAATAATGGAATGCACGGCGAATATGGTATTTATCTACAAATAGTAAACGGCGGGCAATTCAGTGTAAACGCGGGCTACCCTTCAACATCTCGATTTATACTTTCGTATACAACTATTGACACAGTAAATGGTTCGGAAGCAGCAATACAAGGCGCAACAGCAAGTTCCTTTGCATCAACTGCAACAATAGTGAGACTTGGTGGAATTTCGGTGCGAGGCACTTCAGGTGTTAAGTATACAGGAGGTTTTATGTATGAAATTGTATTTTATGACAGCAACCAATCCGCCAACCGCACAGGCATTGAAACCAACATCAACTCATACTTTAATATTTATTCATAAATGAAATATTATATCACAACTCCACAAATCGCGGAACTTATTTCTCGCAATGAAGCTCTAGAAAAAGGGTGTGGTCCGGTTACAAAATACTGGTGGTCTTGGATTACAGATTACTCTGACCCTACCCAAGCAGCACTATGCTTTCAAGATGATGAGGAAGTACCTTACCCAACTACAGGCTCACTTCCTAGTAATTGGTACCCACCTGAACCCGAAGAATAAAAATTAAATGGCAAACGGATTACTCGCAAAAAACGGCTTAATTGTAACAGGTAGTGTTGAGGTACAAAACGCTGTTACCGCATCTACTTTTAGTGGAGATGGAAGTGGCTTGTCTGGAGTATCCGATTTCCCATATACAGGAAGTGCTATAATTTCGGGTTCATTTACAGTTACAGGCTCAATCATATCAACAGACACAGTAACAGCAGTAACAGGTTCATTCTCACACCTTAAAGGTAACTCACCTATAACGATTGAGGATTCTGTAACATTCCAAAGTAACGTTATAGGTATAACTCAATACCATAATAGATATCAAGTTGAGGCTGAAAATTACCGAAGTGGGTCAACTACAACTACTGAATTTTATTATACAGCTCAAACTGAGGGAGATGGATTAGCTATAAGTGCTTCAAGTAATACTCCCGGAACAGGAAATATAATTAAAAGAATTATATATCGTGCTGAATCTGCTTTACTAGATCCCAACGATTCTGGGTGGATTCAAGTAGAAGAATTAAATGATGATACTTCTTTTTTAGATGGAAAAACTGCTATAGTTAATTATATGAAAAACAGAACTGTTGGAACTTTACCTATGAGTATTAAAATGACATGGGAAGAACAAGCAGCAGAAGCTAGAATAGCTGACATATACAGTAACGGGATTAAAGCAGCCTATTCTATTAGAAAACTTTCTTATAATGCAACTTCTAGTATGAGAGTTAGAAGATCCGATAATGTTGAAACCGATATAGGTTTTGATGCAGATGGAAACTTAGATACTTCTACTTTAACTACTTTTGCAGGTACTTCTGATTGTTTTGTTGTTATTCTTTATGATCAATCCGGTAATAATCTCCACGCAGAAACCCCTACTTCAACAGCTACCTCTGATCAACCTACAATAGTTTCTTCTGGGGTAGTTTTAACAGGACAAAATGGGAAACCTATTATAGATGGGACAGCTTATGGAGGACATATGTATATCTCTCCAACAATATCTCTTACTCAACCTTATTCTGCAATTGCTGTGGGTCAAGTTACTAATGCTTATGCAAACATTTTAACTAACATATTTAAAACAGGAAATGGGACCTATTCTATAGGGAATACTACGGTTGCCCTTACTGGATCTACAGCAGGGAATGGTCAATTATGGTTTGGAGCAATAAATGGTAGTAACAGTTATGGTTCAGTAAACCAAGGTATTAACCCCCAATTCGCCTCATCCCTCAACCCAGGTAATGTAGATAGCTTAGCCATTACGAATCAAACTTATTGGAGATCAAGATTTAAACTCCAAGAAACTATATTATGGACTAACGATCAATATGCTGCCGGTAATGAAACTGGAATCAAAAATGATATTAATGGGTATTATCAAATTTACTAATGAATTATATAATTATACTTCCTGAAGGAATCCTAAATTCAAAACAAAGAGCTAACAGAATAAGTGAAGAACTTTATAATATTACTTCTCCTATAGCTATTCAAAAAAACTATCAAAGGGGGGGAAAATTATTTAAAGTTATCTCACATCCTGATAACACCCAACATGCTCTCCAAGTTAACCTTAATTATAACATAATTGTAAACCCTCAAGCAACTCTAGAAAAATTAACTTCATTATTCACAGAACTTACTGAAAACGAAATTAGAACACTTTCGGCTTATGTTCTTAATTCTAAAGAAGTGAGATTTGAAACTATTATTCCTAGTACTGTAACTGTGCATAATAGAGAATATATGATTGAAAACGGGTGGTTTCCTGAGGATCCTTTATAAAGTATACCTTACTAATAAAGGTAACATTATGATAAATCCTAATGATACAGTTTTAATTGAGATTAATTAAAGGTAAGAGTTATAAATTTTACCATATTTATAACAAAACAACATGCCCAATACTCCCATCTGGCCCGGTTCATCTTCATTTGCCCCGGGTGAAACACCATTCGGTTTTTATGATAGTGATACTGAATTTCAAACTGATGCTGATAAAGTAGCTGTATTTTGTGCTCGTCGTTTAGGATATCCTTTAACAGATGTTGAATTACAAGATATTAGTTTTTACGCTGCGTTTGAAGAAGCAGTAACCACGTATGGTAATGAAGTATACGCTTTCCAAGCAAGTGAAAATTATCTTTCACTGGAGGGGTCATCAACAGGTTCACTTTTAAATTATAAGCTACAAAAACCAAATTTAGCAGGAGTTGTTCGTTTATCTGAACAATATGGTGAAGAAGCAGGTGTTGGTGGAACAGTAAGTTGGAAAGAAGGTAGCTTACCTTTAGTAAAAGGAACCCAAGAATATGATATGACTGCTTGGGCTACAGGCTCAGGCATAGAAGCAGGGGATTTAGAAATTAAACAAGTATTCTATGAATCTACCCCTGCAATTACAAGATATTTTGATCCATACGCAGGTGTAGGAAGTTCAGATGTGGGGGGATTATTAGATCAATTCGGATTTGGAGGTTTTTCTCCTGGTATTAATTTTATGATGATGCCTATCAATTATGATTTACAAATTCTTCAAGCTATTGAATTTAATGATACTATCAGAAAATCTAATTTTAGCTTTGAATTAATAAATAATCAATTAAGAATATTCCCAATCCCTACTAAAACAGGAGATAAATTATTTTTCAAATACATCTTAAAATCAGATAGAAACGACCCTGTAGTATCAGGCAGTATGGGAGTAGGTGTAGTGACAGATGTTTCAACCGTACCTTATACCAATCCTACTTACTCCTATATTAATTCTATTGGTCGACAATGGATATTTGAATATACTTTAGCTTTATCTAAAGAAATGCTAGGATATGTAAGAGGAAAATACACAACAGTACCAATCCCAGGAGCTGAAGTTACTCTTAATCAATCAGATTTAATAGCATCTGCTAATGAGGGTAAAGTTGCTTTAATTGAAAGATTAAGAGCATACTTAGAAGAAACATCAAGAAATAGGTTATTAGAAAAGAAAGCAGCAAATGCCGAGTTTATACAGAAAGATCTTAGTGCAGCACCTTGGACAATCTTTATAGGCTAATGGCATTTTTCGGAAGACAAAGAGATGTAAACTTATTTACAACTGTTAATAGAGAGTTGTTGGGTGACATTGTTACTCAAGAGTGTGCATTCTACAAATACAGACTAGATCAAACTACTATAAACATTTATGGTGAATCTGCTGAAGATAAGTATTATGATGGTCCTACATTATTTAATTGCTTAATTGAAAGACAAAATCAAACTAACCCAATTGATGATATGGGTCTTCCTGATTTTGAATGGCCTATTACTTTTAAATTTTTACGTGAGGATTTACAGGATGCTAGTGTAGTACCTGAAGTAGGAGATATAATTTTATATTATGGTGGATATTATGAAATAGATAATACTAATGCTAACCAATTTGTTGTAGGTAAGGATCCAGATTTCCCTTATAACGTTAACCCACTCAACCCAGGATTAGAAATATTTGGATCTAATTTCTCTATAATCTGTGAAACACATTATGTTCCTGGAGATAAACCGGGTATTAAAAGAGTAAGATTATAATGGCTACTAAAGGAAGAATACCAACACCAAAAACTCAAGCAGAAATTGCTAATGGGTTAATTGAACCTTTTGATACAACAAGAGGTAATCCAAATCAATCACAAGAACTTAATAGGGGGAATAAAAACTCCCTTAGAGATGATACTTCAAAACCATTCTCAGTAGGCATTAAAGACATAGATGAATCTATAATGTACTACTTTGTAAATGTTATCAAACCTTTTGTAGTACAAAATGGACAGCGTATAGAAGTTCCTCTTGTTTATGGTTCACCTGAAAGATGGAAAACAGTACAACGTGATGGGTATATGAGAGACCAAAGAGGTAAACTTATGTCTCCTGTCATTATGTTTAAGCGTAATACTTTAACTCCTATAAAGGGTTTATATAATAAATTAGATGCTAATCATCCTGTTAATGTAGCTTATACTCAAACTTCATATAATAGACAGAACGCTTACGATAAATTTAACATTTTAAATAATAGGGTTCCTGTTAAAGAATTTAACACTGTAGTGGTACCTAACTATGTAAACATTACTTATAGTTGTATAGCTTACACTTATTATGTAGAACAATTAAATAAAATTGTTGAAGCTATGAATTATGCTGCTAACTCATATTGGGGGAATCCTGAAAGATTTAAATTTAAAGCAGATATAGATTCATTTACTACTATAACCGAAGTTAGTGCTGGTAAAGAACGTACTGTTAGAGCATCATTTGATATAAACCTAAAAGGATACATCATACCAGATATCCCACAAAAGGATCTTACAGTAGATAAGAAACGCTTTAGCTACTCTCAGGTTGTTATTCAACAAGAAACTACAGCTAATCTAAATGATCTTAACGAAGCTCAGATAAATAAACCCATTGATACTCGAAATCCTCAAAATACTGACACAAATATTTTCATCTAATGTTTTTTTAGAAAAAAGTTGATATTTATAGCAAATAGTTACAACCTAAAATTTAAATATTTATTAAAAATGAGTGAACAAATTAAGTTATCCCAAGAAGAATTAGATTCTATCAAACAGTTGCAAAACCAACAACAGGCTCTTATTGGCCAATTTGGTCAAATAGAATACCAAGTACAGTTGTTGGAGTTACAAAAAGACCAATTAGTGGAAACTATGGGTGAGTTGCAAAAAGAAGAAACAAAAACTGGACAAGAACTAACACAAAAATATGGAAACGGAACGGTTGATTTAGAATCGGGAACGTTTACAAAAACGGAATAAAATATTTTAACAATATATCAAAATGGCAGAACAAATAGTATCACCTGGAGTATTTACAAGAGAAAACGACCAGTCATTCATAACCCAACAACCTGTAGAAGTAGGAGCCGCAATCGTAGGCCCTGCTGTTAAAGGTCCTGTTGAAATCCCTACTTTAGTCACTTCCTATAGTGAATATGTGAATAAATTTGGTTCTACTTTTGTAAGTGGAGGTAGAGTTTATTCTTACCTAACAGGCAATTCAGCATATAATTACTTCCAAAATGGTGGTAATACTTTATTAGTAACTCGAGTTACAACAGGTTCATTTACACCTGCAACAGCTTCTATTGCTAATGGAACTACTGTTGGTGATATAAGCACAATAAATTCACTTTCATCATCACTTTCAGGAATTGGTAACAATTATGATGCCGCCACTTTAACTGCTATTACAGCCTCTTCTACAGATGGATCAGGTATTAATGCTACTTTTAATTTTACCTTTGCAGGTGGAGACGGTGCTTCTGGAGTTACAGCAGCTACTGCTGCAGCAGGAGGAAGTGGTTATGTTATTGGGGATACAATTACGTTTACCGCTGCTGAATTGAATAATGCTATAGGATCCGGTACAGGTACTGGAAACTTAGTATTAACTTTAGTTGCAGCCGATATTGCTGATAATCCTCCAAGTACTGCTGCTTTTAAATTAAAAACTATCTCTGAAGGTGCTATTATGAATAGTAATGGTACTTTAGGAAGTGACGGTCAATTATCAACAGGCACTGATGATAATGTTAGATGGGAAATCTCATTTGCAGATACAGGATCAGGCACATTTAATCTTTTGATTAGACAAGGTAATGATTTAACTAATGATAAAATTGTATTAGAAACATACGCAGGTATATCACTCGATCCTTTCCAAGACAATTACATTGCTAAAGTAATAGGTGATCAAAAGCAAGCCTTAGTTTCAGATGCTGATGGAAACAAGTATCTCGAAATAACAGGATCATATGCTAATAAGAGTAATTATGTTTATGTAGATGAAGTATCATCTCCAACTCCTAATTTCTTCAATAATATAGGCAATGCTGCTAGTGATGCATTTAAAGAATCCATCCCAGTTGTAGCAAGTGGCTCGTTTGCAGGTGCTATAGGAGCACTTACAGGATCAGAAGCAGCCTTATTTAATGAAAAAATTGATACTAATACTCAAGGCTTAAGAGCCGAAGATTATAGTGATGTGTTTAGTTTGTTAACTAACAACGATGAATATCAATACAACGTAATCACTGCTCCTGGATTGATCCACGGTGTAGCAGCACATACTGGCGTATTAAACACATTAATATCTAATACCCAAAACAGAGGTGATGCAATTGCTGTAGTTGATCTTTCAAAATATGGATCTACTATAACTGGCACTACTAACCAAACTTCAGGCATTAACTCTAGCTATGCAGCTTCATACTGGCCTTGGTGTCAAATTATTAATCCTGATACAGGAAAACAAAATTGGGTACCAGCTTCAACATTAATTCCAGGTGTTTTCGCCTTTACAGATAATGCAGCTGAACCATGGTTCGCACCTGCAGGTATTAATAGAGGTGGATTAGATACAGTAATCAGACCAGAAAGAAAATTACAAAGATCTCAACGAGATACTTTATATGAAAGTAATGTTAACCCAATTGCTAATTTCCCTGCAACAGGAACAGTAGTATTTGGTCAAAAGACACTACAAAAGAAAGCATCAGCACTTGATCGTGTAAATGTTAGAAGGTTATTAATTGCACTTAAGAGCTACATTGGACAAGTTGCTAACAACTTAGTATTTGAACAAAATACAGCAGCAACAAGAAACAATTTCTTAGCCCAAGTAAACCCATACATGGAAAGTGTACAACAAAGACAAGGTGTTTACGCCTTTAAGGTAGTAATGGACGCTTCAAACAACACTCCTGATGTAATTGATAGAAATCAGATGGTAGGCCAGATTTTCTTACAGCCAACTAGAACAGCAGAATTCATAATTCTCGATTTCAACGTATTGCCAACAGGAGCTGAGTTCCCAGCATAATAAGAATTAGAAATTGTAATATTTATAATAAAACACGACAATGGCAGTATTAGATCCCAACGAAATATTTTTCACCCCGTTTGAACCAAAACAAAAGAATAGATTTGTTTTGTATGTAGATGGATTCCCCGCTTACCTTATCAAAGGATTAGGAGCAGTAAAAGTCACACAAGGTACAGTTGAATTAAATCATATCAATGTTCAAAGATTTGTAAAAGGCAAAACTAAATGGGATCCAATCTCAATGACATTATTTGATGCGATCACTCCTTCTGGAGCCCAATCAGTAATGGAATGGGTAAGATTACACCACGAATCAGTAACCGGTAGAGATGGTTATTCTGATTTTTACAAAAAGGATATGACAGTAAATGTCTTAGGTCCTGTAGGTGATGTAGTTTCAGAATGGATCATTAAAGGTGCTTTAATAACCGATGCATCATTTGGTGATTACAATTATGATGAAGAAGGTGCTGTTGAAATCGCAATGACAGTACAACCCGATTATTGTGTGTTGAATTTCTAATACAAGTCAAAATATATAAAGAAAGACGTACTTCGGTACGTCTTTTTTGTTTTATTATATATTTATATCAAACAAATAAAGTTATTAATAAATGAGTGAATTAAAATTTCCAACCGAAATGGTTGAATTGCCTTCAAAAGGCTTAGTTTACCCTGAGGAAAATCCTCTTTCAAGTGGTAAAATAGAAATGAAATATATGACGGCTAAAGAAGAAGATATTCTTACTAACCAAAACTATATTAACAATGGAACAGTAATTGATGAATTATTAAAAGCATTAATTATAACTAAAATTAATTATAATGACCTAATCGTAGGAGATAAAAATGCTATTATGGTAGCAGCCCGTGTTTTAGGTTACGGTAAAGATTATAGTTTTACATATGAAGGAGAAGACCATACAGTTGATCTTTCCCAATTAGATAGTAAAGAGATTAATGAAAAAGACTTTACCAAAGGAAAAAATGAATTTTCTTTTACCCTTCCTACATCTGGAACTTTAATTACTTATAAATTATTGACCCATGGGGATGATAAAAAAATAAATAACGAAATTAAAGGTCTTAAAAAATTAAATAAATTAGCCTCCCCTGAATTATCAACTAGACTAAAACATATGATTCTTTCAGTAAATGGTGATGCTGAAAAAAAATCAGTAAGGGAATTTGTTGATAATTATTTTTTAGCTAAAGATTCTAGAGCATTTAGGGAACACATAAAAACTACCCAACCAGACGTAAATTTAAAATTTGAAATAGAGAGACCAGATGGTGATGTCAAGGATATTGACATTCCTGTCGGTATCACGTTTTTTTGGCCTGACCTCTAATTATAGAAAACAATTATTTTCTCATATTCATGAAATAGTTTTTCATGGCAAGGGTGGGTATGATTACTATACAGTATATAATATGCCTATATGGTTAAGGAATTTTACTTTTCAACAGATTAATGAACATTATCAAAAAGAAAAGGAGGCTTATGATAAATCAAATTCTAAAGGTAGCACTGTAATAGATAGAAGTGGTATTATAAAAAAATCACCATCTTCAAGTAAAGAGTCAAAACCTAAACGAGCAACATATTAAAATTAAAGGGGATACAATTTCGTATCCCCTTAATATTTATAACAAACAACTAGTATGGGTTTAGAACAATCAGCTAAAGAAGCAAGAGCAGCAGCTAATGAACTAGAAGGTTCTTTTGGTGAATATAGAGATGCCCTGCGAGCTAGTAATGAAGCACTAGGTAACAAAATAAATAATATAAAAGAAGCTAGCTCTCTATATGGTCAATTAGATGGTCAATTACGAAAACTTCAAGATCAAGAAGAAGGAATAAACCGCTTAAATGACCAACAACTTGAACAAATTAGAAGTAAAGCTAATTCACAAGTTGCAGAAATTCAAAGACGTGGTGAAGCCTTAACAGTAAGTAAAAAGGAACTTCTTTTAGATAAAAATAAAAAGGAATTACATGCGGGTAATGTTAGATTAAGACTTAACCAATTAGTTGCTACTAAACAAATTACTAAAGCCGAAGCTGAATTAATTGAAGCCACAAAACAAAACTTTAAAATAGAAGAAGAAGCTTTAGGTTTAATAGAAAAAGAAATTAGCCTTAGGGAAAGATCTAATAGAGCTTTAGGGGTTAGTGGAAAAATTTTAAAAGGAATTGAAAATAGCTTAGGGGATTTTGCTAAAGCTTTTAAATTAGATCAAGTTGCTAAAGATATGGAAAAAGCAGCTGATGAAGTTGCTAGATTAAACCAAAATTTTGGTAGAACTAGAGTTCTTATGGCTGGAATCAAATCAGCTGGTAAGGGTTTAGTAGAAACTATAACAGATCCTACAGTTATTATAGCGGGTATTGCTAAATCATATAGTGAATATGAAAAAAGTGCAAGAGAAATAAGACAAGAAACAGGGGTATCAGCTGTAACCTTAAGTAAAATGACCAATTCAGCTGGTACCTTTAATGATAGTATGGTATCATCTATTGATGCCGCTAAAACTATTGGTTCTCTTACAAAAGAAACCGGTATGAATGTTGCCGCAACTTTTAGCTCTGATACTATTACAGCTGCTACTGAACTCACTACATTACTTGGGTTAGGTGCTGAAGAAACAGCTAACATGGCTTTAAGAGCTGAGGTATTTGGGGATGATTTAGGAAAAGCAGGAACACAAGCTGAGGGTATAGTACAAGATTTTGCAAACCAGGGTAAAGGAGCTGTAAACCTAAAGGCAGTTATGTCAGATGCAGGTAAAGCTTCAAATGCTTTATCTATGAGTATAAAAGGAGGTCAAGAGGGTCTTATAAAAGCAGCTGCGGGAGCTGCTGCCTTAGGTATTAATCTTGCTAAAGCAGAAGGAATTGCTGATAGTTTACTTAATTTCCAATCTTCTATTGAAGCTGAAATGGAAGCTGAACTCTTAACAGGTAAACAAATCAATTTAGAAAAAGCCCGAATGGCTGCTTTAAATAATGATATGGTTACTTTGACAGAAGAAATAGCCAATAATACCGAAATTCAAGCAGCATTTTCCTCAGGAAATAGAATCCAACAAGAAGCTATTGCTAAATCTTTAGGAATGTCTAAAGATGATGTTGCTAAGATGATTTTGTTAAGTGAAAAAAATAAAAACTTAACAGAGCAACAACGAGCAGATGCAGCAGGTATTACTATTGAAGAAGCAAAACGATTAGGAACCCAAGAACAAATTTCAAAAGCAATTGAAAAAATGACAGCAGCCCTTGCTCCGGCTCTTGGTATTTTTGCATCTCTTCTTGATAATAGTCTTGTACTTTATACTACTATGGCTGCTGTAGGAGCTATAATATCAGTAAAGATATTAGGAAGTGCTATTTCATTGGGTAAAGAGATGAAAAGTACTCTTAGCACTACTAAAGATATAGCAAAAAATCTAGCAAAAGGATTTGCAGGGGGCAAAGAAGGAGGGGGGATGTTAGGGGGTATAAAAGGAGCAGCAAAAGGACTAATGGGGGGAGAAGGAGATAAAGTAAAGTCCGCAGCTAATAGTACAAAAGGTATTAAAGGGGATCAAGGTAAAGGAGTAAAAGGATTTCTTAAAGGATTGGGGGATGGTTTAGCCTCTATAGGCAAACAAGCTGCAAATGTAATAAAAGGTGGTTTAGCATTAGGTATTGTAGGTGTTATTTTAGGGGGCTCATTTGCTTTAGCTATGAAAATGGTTGAAAATGTAGACCCCGTACAAATGATAGCATTTTCTGCAGCTTTAGCTATATTTGGTACTACTGCTGCTTTAATTGGAAAATTAGGCTCTCAAGTAATGCAAGGTGCAGCTGCTTTATTAGTAATGGGGTTGGCTTTAGTTCCTGCTGCATTTGCTTTTAGTTTATTAGAAGGATTAGACACAGATGCTCTTATAGCATTTTCAATAGCATTACCTTTATTATCATTAGCAGCAGCTGGATTAGGATTAATTGCTCCTTTTATAATAGCAGGAGCAGCAGCAATTGGTGTATTAGGATTAGCTATGCTACCTTTAGCAGCATCTTTCCAAATGTTAAATGGGGTTGATTCTACAGGAGTAGTAACTAGTTTAGCTACATTTGCTGGGTTAGCCCCTGGGTTAATGTTAGTTGCTGCCTCTTTATTTTCAATTGCAGGAGGATTAGGAGCAATGGCTATAGCAGGTATAGCTGCTCTCCCTGTAATGGCCGGTTTAATGGGTTTAGGGACAGTTGCTACTGGTATATCTTCAATTTTAGGAGGAGATGAAGAAGGAGGTGAAGAAGCTGCCCCTAAAAATAGTGATAATGCTATTTTAGCAGAAAAATTAGATCAAATGAATGCTACATTAAATGCTATTTTAACTAAAGAAGGCACGGTTATGTTAGACAGCACAAAAGTAGGAACCGCTTTATCAGTAGGATCTTATAAATTACAATAATTTTTAATATTTATAACAAAATAACAACTATGTCAATTTTAAATTCTTTCACTGCCAACGGATCTATTCTCTCAAATTTGAATGGTCAACAAGGCCCCCAACCAGATTTTGCACAATCTAAACTACATGATGAGTACTCTATAAATGGTGACCCATTTGTAAAACAGCAACCATCACCATCAACCTTAAGTCTTAAAGGTATTACACCTCCTGGGGCTTATAAAAATAATGCTCCTGAAGGTCGATCATTCTAATAGATGCCTTTAGTAGACCTCAAAACTAATCTAAAATCCCTAAAATATGGGAATGACAGGTTAGGTAATGGAAGTAGTAGAGAACCCTTTATTACCGAACCTATACCTGAAGGGGATACCCCTGGGGCTTCTACAGACTTTCTTCTTAGACAAGGAGCTATTAGAAATAGTGGTAAAGACGCTTCAAGATTAACACAACTTCTCTTTTCAACTACTAGAGGTCTATTATTCACCACAGGTAACCAACTTCTTTCTAGAACATCAGTAAAAACAGAAGCTACATTAGGTCCTGCATATGCAGGGGGTGCTATTAATCAAGGAGTTTATCTACCTACTTCTACAATAGCCCAATCATTAGCTGGTTTTTCAGGTACCCATTTAAATTTATTAGGGGTTAATCCTGCTTCACCTACAGCAGGAGTTGTTGAAGGAGATTTATTCCCTGATGGAGGTCTTATTAGATATAGTAATGCTGTAAAACTAAACGAAAGTATTAATGAAAATCGATTAGTAGAATTACTTGATAGTAAAATTTTAGGAGGTAGACCTTCTGTAGTTTCTCTGGTTTCTCAAGATCCTTTAGAAATACTGTCATATGGGGGTGGTCCTGGATCAGTATTAGGTATAGGTAAAACTAAAATAAAAAGAACAACTAACACTACAGGTATTAATGAATATGGTAATCCTGAAGGGGGATATAAAAAATTAGCTCAAACAAAAGCTAGTAATGCTAAAACATCTTTAGATTTAAGTAATTTATTAGGAGTTTCTAATGACTACTTTACATATTCTGAAATAAGCAATATACTAATCCCAGACCCTAATCCTGAAATTTTAGGTATAAACCCTGAAGATGGATCTCAATTAAAAAGATTTGGCCCCCAAGATGATAATAAGACATTAAGCACATTAGAAGATAGTGGAAGTCTTGTTAAAATCTCTAAAGAAAATTCCCAAGTTAAAGTAGCTAATGCTAAAACAACCTTTAACCAAAACAACCCTTCGGGATCTTTAGATGCTATTACATATGGTGTTGCTAGTGATAATAAAACAGTAACTTCTAAGACAGCATATGTTGGACCCATATCAGGTTCGTATTCTACTATTAATAATCAAAGAACTTATAATCTTAATCCTAATTTTAAACGTAATAGGTATGGCAGTTTGGGTGCTCCTACTAACGGGAATAAACAGTACACTTATACGGGAGATAAATTTAATGCTACTAATACTAGTAAATTAAATACTTCTACTGAAAATAAAGCTCCTGATAATGATCAATTATTTAAATTTTATTTAAATTTAGTTGACCCTCAATCCCCTGGAACAAATAATTATTTATATTGGCAAGCATATGTTGATAATTTTAATGACCAAGTAGGAGCTGAATACGATTCATTTACTTACACAGGCAGAGGCTACCCTTCATATCGTTATAAAGGATTTACTAGATCCATTAGTTTAGACTTTACTATTGTAGCCACAACCCCAGATCAAATGATTCCTATTTACACTAAATTAAATGAATTAATTCAAAATTTAGCTCCAAACTATAGTAGTAACGGTTATATACGTGGTAATTTTGTTAAATTAACATTTGGAGATTATCTTAACAACGTTCCGGGGATTATTAATGGTTTTTCAATAAACCCAATATTTGAAGCTGGTTTTGATATAGGAGGAACAGAAGAAGAAAAAGCAAAAAATATTACATCTGGGAAACAATTACCAAAAGCAATAAAAATAAGTGGATTTAACTTTACCCCAATTGCTAGCAATGATAATAGATTAGTAAGTAGTGATAGTAAATTTATTTCATACTAATGGATAGATATAACAATATACCAATACTTCGTACTCCTGCTGGAAAGAGATATAGGGCTAATACCAAATATCCCGAAATTCCTTTTAATAATAATGACATATACATTATAGCGGAACAAGGAGATAGGTTTGATTCATTAGCCTTTCAATATTATGGAGACACAAGTTTATGGTGGATAATTCCTGCAGCAAATCCCCGTTTTAAACCAAATAGTATTTATCCTGAAAGGGGTCACCAAATAAGAATTCCATCTAATGTGTCAGGCATCATAGAAGAGTATAATATTTTAAATCAATAAGTTATGGGAAAAATCGTTGGAGAAGTTTTTGAAGAATATGTTCAAAAACAAATTACTGTTAGACAAAATAAATTAGGTAATACAACATATGATAATGATCTTCTTACATATACTACAAGTAAAGATAGTTGGCTAAGGCTATCCTCAGGAGTAAATGTAGACCAAGAAAAACTTGCTAAACTTCCTAATATCCCTTTATCTGAATTCCCGGAAGGAAATTCTTTAGCTTCAAGCTATGTTTTGTTTGGGGGTGCAAACAATATTAATAAATCTTCTAAGCCTAAAGGAGGCCTTATAAGTACTTACACTGATTCAATATTAGCTAATGCTTCATATGGATTCGATTCAACTGCGGATTATGGTTTAGTTCCTTTACCTGGAGTAACTTCTTTTAATATTAAACCTAAAAATAATGGCTCTATAACAGAAGGTGAAATTAAAATTAAATGTTATAATATCCAACAATTTGACCATATTGAATCTCTTTACCTAAGAATAGGATATACTTTATTACTAGAATGGGGACATACAATTTATTATAGAGATGAAAATAATCTAGAAACTCAAATTACAGATAATACTGATAGTGTATTGCGAAAATTCATCACTGGAGATAAAGGAACTGACACTGACCCTCAATCCCACATTTTAAAAGAAATAGCAAAAGCTCGTAAAAAATCATCAGGCAATTACGATGCTGCAATAGGCCGAGTAACAAATTTTGATTGGAGTGTATCCCCAACAGGAGAATATGAAATTTCCATCTCAGTTATTTCTCCTGGAGCTATAATTGAATCTTTATCTGTCTCAGTTGTTCTCCCTAATAAAAGAAAGGAAGAAGGAGATGAAGAAGGAGAAGACAACACAGGAATAGTAGATCCTATAGAATCTACAACTATAGGAGGAATTTTATCAAGTTTTAAAAAAGTATTAAGTCAAGATTTTGGATTTTTGGGATCAATCCGTAAAGCAAAAACTGATTTAGGAGCTTTATCTGATATTTCTGATGAATCCGAAAATGGCAATAATTTTGAATATTTCTATGTACCCAAATCTCTTACAAATGCTAATATTGCTACTGCTGCTTCTGTAGGCACAGGAGCTTTTAATGATCCAAAAAACCAAACTAGCATACCCCCTAGAGAAATAGTTGCTATAGAACCTAAAAGCTTTGATTCAAAATCCGAAGATTCTGATTCTGATAGAGTGTTCTATGTAAAATTTGGAGCTTTATTAAGAATAATTCAAAATTTTCTTTTATTATATAATACTAATGAAATTAATAATCCTCCTATAATATCTATAGATTGGGATTATAATGATAATAAATGTTTTATACCTTTAACAGATTTATTTTCCTCAAATCCTTCAATTTGTGCTATCCCGTCTCGATTTAAATCATCATTTGAACGGAAAGGGTTCTTATATGGTACTAATACTAAGAAAATAAATTTTACATCTCTTAATAACGTATTAGGAAAGGATTGGTTTGGAAAATCTGACTATGAATATAATTTTATGCATATCTATTTAGGTATAGATAATCTTTATTCTCTCCTTAGAAACACCATAAACAGTGAAGGTGAACTTGCTTTAATAGATTTTCTAACAGCTATATGTACAGGAATTAATTCCTCTTTATCTAACCAAACAGAATTTACCCCTTTTGTAGATACTGACACTAACATACTCCACATAGTCAATAAAAGAAATTCAGACCCTATACTTGAGAAACCCTCAATTCCTTCTAAATTTCAAATTGGATACTTACACAATAATGGTGTTGAAGGTTTAAATGGTATTAAAATTGGTAGTTTTGTAAAAAACGTATCGATAAAATCTACTCTTCCCCCTAACTTTGCAACTCAAATAGCCATAGGAGCACAAGCAAATGATACACAAACAGATTCTAATGCAACTCCCTTTTCTAATTGGAATATAGGATATACTGACAGAATTTTTCTTGAAAAACAATCCCCAAAAAGTAAAACAGTTGAAGAAGAAAATAAAGAAGCTGAAATAAACGAAGCATTTGCCAATACTGAATATAATGCTAATGAAGCCGCTTACCTTTATTCTAATTTTATATACGATGAAGATTTTACCAAATTATCTACAGACATAAATAAATATTTTAAAAATGATAGTGCTGAAAAAATTCAATCTACACCTGGTTTTACAGCCCCTATTTTAATACCTATTTCTTTATCCCTTACATTAGATGGACTTTCAGGAATGAAAATATTCCAAAAATATACTATTACTGATGATTTCCTCCCTCAAAGTTATAGAGATAATATTGAATTTATTATTAAAGGTATTAATCACACAATTGATGATAATGGGTGGGTAACTAATATTGAGGGACAGTTTATGCCTAAAGCAAAAAGAAACAATTCTTAATCTATATTTATTGGTATGCCATATATTCCCAAAAGTAGAATACAACCCAATTTATATACTGCTGGGAAAGACTATGTAATTAAAAACACCCTAGAACCCTACATCGGATATTATTATAGAATTTATACGGGCCAAATCTTTACAGGTAAAAACCCTGATGACAAACCTAATTTCCTCTTAATCCCTCCACCTAATCAACCCATTCAGGTAAATCAAACCCAAGTTTTCATTAAAGATAACCTTGCAAATGAAAATTATAAGGCTTTAAAAGGAATTACTGGAAATAATTTAAGAAATAACCCTCAATTATTCTATACCCAACCTACTGAATCTGATTACCAATTAGGTGAGTTTAGAAGATACTTTTGCAAAAAGAAAAACGAATTTATATACATTGAGATATCAAAATCAGACTATGATAATCTAGTTCAAAAATCCCCAACAATTAATTTTCAAATGTGGACTCCTTTCAATATTCCTTGGACATTGGTTGGAGAAGAGAAACAAGTATATTATATTAATCGTAATATAGTCTTTTTAAAAGAAAAAAATGAAAAATTCCACGGTTTGGGAAAATATCTTCAAGAAAAGTATTTAAGGTACTATAAGCCTTGAATATTTATAACGAAGAACCACTAGTTTATGGCACAAAAATTTATTATAGACAGAAACTTAGGAGCATTTTGTATTCCTTACAAGCTATCAAGTACCTCTACGGTTCCTGTTTCTGGAAGAATAAGTTTATATAACAGCCTAAAAGTAGCAAACGTTAGTAGAATTGATATAAACAAATCAGATCTATCTCGGAACGACTTATCGAATTATTTAAATACTAGCAGTAAAGGCACTATAACACTGTATAGTAAAGAGTTTCCTACTAGCTATGCAATATTTTCTTATACATCTATAACAGAAAATTCTAACTACGTAACTTTTAACCTTACACCAGGGGCAATTGCAAAATCTGAAAACATCCCTTTTTCATTAGAAGAAGAAGTGTGTTTGATGTTGGATTATAATGATGGAACTGGTGGACCTGGTGGAACATCTGGAACATCTGGTACTTCAGGTGATGGTACTTCAGGTACTTCTGGTACTAGCGGGCAAGATGGTACTGATGGTTCTGATGGTACCTCTGGTACTAGTGGTACTGATGGTTCTGATGGTACCTCTGGTACTAGTGGTACTGATGGTATTGATGGTTCAAGTGGCACATCTGGTACTAGTGGTACAGGAGGTGATTCAGGTTCAAGCGGTTCATCAGGCTCATCAGGTACTTCAGGTTCATCAGGTTCAAGTGGTACTAGTGGATCTTCAGGCTCAAGCGGTACCTCAGGTTCATCAGGCTCATCGGGTACTTCAGGTTCATCAGGTTCAAGTGGTACTAGTGGCTCATCAGGTTCTTCAGGTACTTCAGGTTCATCAGGATCTTCAGGTACATCAGGATCAAGTGGTTCATCAGGCTCATCAGGTACTTCAGGTTCATCAGGATCTTCAGGTACCAGTGGATCTTCAGGCTCAAGCGGTACCTCAGGCTCATCAGGTACTTCAGGATCATCAGGTACTAGTGGCTCAAGCGGTACTTCAGGTTCATCAGGTACTTCAGGTTCATCAGGTACTTCAGGATCTTCAGGTACTAGTGGCTCGTCAGGCTCATCAGGTACTAGCGGTTCATCAGGTACTAGCGGTTCCTCAGGTACTTCAGGCTCATCAGGAACATCAGGTTCAAGTGGTACCTCAGGATCATCAGGTACTAGTGGTTCATCAGGTACTAGCGGTTCCTCAGGTACTTCAGGCTCATCAGGAACATCAGGTTCAAGTGGTACCTCAGGATCATCAGGTACTAGTGGTTCATCAGGTTCAAGCGGTACTTCAGGTTCATCAGGTACTAGCGGTTCATCAGGTACTAGCGGTTCCTCAGGTACTAGCGGTTCCTCAGGTACCAGTGGCTCAAGCGGTACTTCAGGATCATCAGGTACTTCAGGATCTTCAGGTACTAGTGGCTCGTCAGGCTCATCAGGTACTAGCGGTTCATCAGGTACTAGCGGTTCCTCAGGTACTTCAGGCTCATCAGGAACATCAGGTTCAAGTGGTACCTCAGGATCATCAGGTACTAGTGGTTCATCAGGTTCAAGCGGTACTTCAGGTTCATCAGGTACTAGCGGTTCCTCAGGTACTAGCGGTTCCTCAGGTACTAGCGGTTCCTCAGGTACCAGTGGCTCAAGCGGTACTTCAGGATCATCAGGCACTTCAGGATCTTCAGGTACTAGTGGCTCGTCAGGTTCATCAGGTACTAGTGGTTCATCAGGTACTAGCGGTTCATCAGGTACTAGTGGTTCATCAGGTACTAGTGGTTCATCAGGTTCAAGCGGTACTTCAGGTTCATCAGGTACTTCAGGATCTTCAGGTACTAGTGGCTCGTCAGGCTCATCAGGTACTAGCGGTTCATCAGGTACTAGCGGTTCATCAGGTACTAGTGGTTCATCAGGTACTAGTGGTTCATCAGGTTCAAGCGGTACTTCAGGTTCATCAGGTACTTCAGGATCTTCAGGTACTAGTGGCTCGTCAGGCACCTCAGGTTCATCAGGTACTAGCGGTTCCTCAGGTACTAGTGGTTCATCCGGTTCAAGCGGTACTTCAGGTTCATCAGGTACTTCAGGATCTTCAGGTACTAGTGGCTCGTCAGGCACCTCAGGTTCATCAGGTACAAGTGGTTCTAGTGGTACTTCAGGATCTAGTGGTACTTCAGGCCCACCAGGAAAACCAGGTAATAATGGTGCTTCAGGTACTTCAGGATCATCAGGTACTTCAGGATCAAGTGGTACCTCAGGTTCATCAGGTACTAGTGGTTCATCAGGTACTAGTGGTTCATCAGGTACTAGTGGTTCATCAGGTACTAGTGGTTCTAGTGGTACTTCAGGATCTAGTGGTACTTCAGGCCCACCAGGAAAACCAGGTAATAATGGTGCTTCAGGTACTTCAGGATCATCAGGTACTTCAGGATCAAGTGGTACCTCAGGTTCATCAGGTACTAGTGGTTCATCAGGTACTAGTGGTTCATCAGGTACTAGTGGTTCATCAGGTTCAAGCGGTACTTCAGGTTCATCAGGTACTTCAGGATCTTCAGGTACTAGTGGCTCGTCAGGCACCTCAGGTTCATCAGGTACAAGTGGTTCTAGTGGTACTTCAGGATCTAGTGGTACTTCAGGCCCACCAGGAAAACCAGGTAATAATGGTGCTTCAGGTACTTCAGGATCATCAGGTACTTCAGGTTCATCAGGTACTAGTGGTTCATCAGGTACTAGTGGTTCATCAGGTACTAGCGGTTCATCAGGTACTAGCGGTTCATCAGGTACTAGCGGTTCATCAGGTACCTCAGGATCATCAGGTACTAGTGGCTCAAGCGGTACTTCAGGTTCATCAGGTACTTCAGGATCTTCAGGTACTAGTGGCTCGTCAGGCTCATCAGGTACTAGCGGTTCATCAGGTACTAGTGGTTCATCAGGTACTAGTGGTTCATCAGGTAC
>Ga0206131_10002041_pt1 | contig 24972 bp, 29 predicted proteins | sample Helgoland_Spring_FD_148636 | JGI IMG/M metagenome (GOLD analysis project Ga0206131, IMG submission 148636) | Pelagic subsurface seawater microbial communities from Kabeltonne, Helgoland, North Sea - Helgoland_Spring_Bloom_20160517_1 | ecosystem: Environmental > Aquatic > Marine > Epipelagic ...
TCTCCAAATGGGTCAACAGGGACATAGGCCCATTTATTTTAGGCTGAAGATAGTGGGTAGTATGGACACAGTAGCGACTAACATGGTCCAAAGTGGCCCGACATAAGTGGCCCGACTATTAGCGTTGGCTTACCATTGGATGGGTGCGGGCCAGAGGTCCACGGGTATTGTCTTGATGGTCGAATCCAAAACATAAACATAAAAAGTATTTGTAAACCCATAAAACATTTTTGTAAAACATAAAACATTTTTGTAAAAACATAAAACGTATAGATCTTTCACCGTTAAACATGAACAACGAAATCGAAATCGCTTCAATAAACCACAATGTTAGTTGTTTTGTCGAACAACAGAAACGACACAACGAACGCCTCAGACGTCGGGGATGGTCTAAATGGACAACCATCAAACGTGTACGTAATTCAATGTTAGAGTTGTTGAACCATGTGTGCGGTGATCGCGACAGATACATCCATAATTTCATTGATAAGTATCACTACCACGGATATGTTGTTGTTACCGAACTCGAACTTGGCGAAAACAGTAAACCGGCATTGGTTAAAGAACTCCACGACTACTGTCAAAACGAATTAAAAAAATTACAGGAAGTAGAAAAACAAAAGAAGAAAGACATCCGACGGTTGAAAACTATAAACAAACGACGCATAAAACGCGGTTTAAACCCATTTAAACACCTTCCAGTATACAATAGAACTCGAGATTCCAGAAACCACGCGCGAAATGTCAGGAGGAACTTGATAGCCGCAAAAAACGAAGAGCAACAAATGCAAGTCCTGAATGGACAACAAAAAGAAAGCATCGATAGAATGATAGACGAAGCATTTGATTTGAAACACTACCTGTTGGCACTGCCGGAAATGCAAGAAAAAACACCGTTTGATTGGTCAAGTCTTCTCTCCACCACAGAAACCCGCATTCATTAAATTAAACCCATATAAATAAAAGATCATAGTGTTAAAATGGAAGAATTTGTAAAAAAGCCATACACTCTTTATTCTGTCATATTTGTTATTCTATGCATGAGCTTCTTCGGGTTCTCAGTTGCTTACACGCGAATGCACATTGAATGGGCCAGAATCACGATGTGTACGCTTTGGTGTCTATTGTTGGTATTTGCGTCCATGAACCAAGGATTCTTGTACCCAAGCATCGTCGCCAAAGTCTTGGACATAATATGCGGCTCTTCCATAATGATATTGTACGGGATCGTCTACTACCATACCATGGAATGGTGGCATTGGGTAAGTGGCATAATCGCATTATTGACATTTATGATCATCACCGTATTGTTTCAAAGACAGATGAGAGTCTTTCAGTATGTCAGCTTTATCAACGTCTGGCACGCGTGGGTGATGTTACAGATCTTTCTCGTACCGTATACGCTTCCAGAAGGATCGTTATTTTGAGTATATAAGTCTTAGATGTGTTGTTAAATGGACATTGCGACCCAGAACATCGATGGGTTCGTTTCATATTCAGCCAAAGATGTGGAGAGGTTGCTCAAACAAGAGCGATCTATCTTCATGTTGGACGATTACGTGTTTCGTTCCTGTCCAAAGACCATCTACCGGAAGGGTGGATTTATCTTTGAAGACAGTGTAATCGATCTGATGAACTATTTGCATAGGGAAGAGGGCATTATCATGTGTTTAAGTATCAAAGAGTACGTCAAATCGAAAAAGCCGAAGAAGCGAGCATATAGCACTTCGCACCGAATAGAAATAGCATACAAGACTCGATGGAGATGCGCGCACTGTAGAGTGTTACTAGAGCCAGATTTTCACATCGACCACATAGAAGAATTGAGGTACGGTGGTAAAGATGTGTGGGAGAATCTGTGTGCATTATGCGTACCGTGTCACTCTAAGAAAACGAGGGCAAATACACTAAAGATGGACGAAACTTTCAAGAAGGAATTTGGAAATCGGGCACAGGTGATAGAAGATACCATTTTTGAGAATTTAAAATACAAACCTAAAACATCTAAATATTTTTAATATCGTAAGTTACCATACTTGGGGTGAGCGGGCTTTTCCTTCGTAATTGCCTCCAACATATACGATGGCATTTCTTCTTTTAAGCCCGCCTTACCAGCGCAGTTTTTGCTACTCACATTCTTGTAACGTATTGGTTTTCCCATGTGTTTCGTAAGCCACCAATACAGATGCTTGGATAGTTCTTGTGCAACTTGAGAGTCGGATTTCTTTAGTTTCTTGTGTATAGCACGCACTCCATTCAATATTCCTGTGGTGACCTCACTGTTGCGGTGACCTACACCGTGTGTCTTATCGTCGCGTCTCATGTAACATGCGAGACTGAATAAATGCTTATCGATTATTTTATACACGTCGTCGCCAACGTCATACTTTTTCATGTCTTTAACATCTTTATCATCTCCCAACATGCTGTCCACGTAATATGTTAATTCATCGAGGCATTTTTGTGCATCTGTTGGTATACTCATTTTATATTCTCCATAACGATTTAAATACATGAAAAAATTAATTCATCATTCCGAATATAACAAAGAGTTTCACGCACATTCGACGACTTTCTTCCTCGTCTACCGGTAGATTCAATGATTTCTGAAGGTCGTTGTTGTTACGAATGCACTGTTTCATATCCCAAATCATTTCTACGGCAAGCGCTCATATTTATAGTATAAAAGAAACGGATGCTTCAACAAATGTTAGAGCGAACGGTGCTACAACCGCACGAAGTTGAACATAGGTTGCGGGACTTAGGGGTTGATACAAGCGTAGAATTTAACGATCAGTTAAGGGAATGGTACTTGTTTTTCGAAGATATGTCAGAGTACAAGAGGTTTATTCGATTCATATTAAATACATGCATGTTTAATGAGATAGAAGAAAGCAATACACAGATATACTTGAAAGAACCTTCCGAACCGTTGGAATTCGGTGTTATTACGTACATACACAATTTCGATGATTGGACCGATTGGGAAAACATGTTTCACAGTCTTTTTACAGAAATACGGGTTTGATCCGTGTCCAAATCAATCATAGACACTACGCGTAGCTCACCACACCGTCTCAAACGTTCGTCGTATAGATCCAAATGAATAGAAGCGTACACGCGGTTAGGGTTGGTGTACGCCCGAATCACGTAAGTATCTGGTTGTTGCATCATGATCCCCTTCCAATGCATTTGGTGAACGTGCGAGTACATCATATTTCCCATGGTTTGAGAAATATATCTGGTAAACTGGTAATACTTATTACCACAGTCTTCATAAATACGCAACAATGCTTTCATTGGGTTCTTGGATAATGGATTGCTGTTCAGGTACCAATGAACCGAACGCCTTCCAATGTCTTTGATAAATTGTTCATCTACAATCACGGGTCCCAATCCCAAAATCCATCTTGTTTCCATACTATATAAAGTATTTGTATAATTAATAAATGGAATTAATTGCTTTATGTATATTTTTACATATAATTTTTGGTTCCATGACCCGAATGTTACAGGGGATTATGCCTTTACACATCAAACTTAATAAAATTCGTACACTGCCAAAAGTTTGGATTCTTCCTAGTTTTTCCATCGTCCGGCTCGTCTTTCTTGTACTAATCATGTACAACTCGTGTATTCTGTCTCTGTCATTCGTACGAGAAATGCTCATTCCCTATATGATATGGTACATGGGGACCGTTGCTTGGGTAAAACCATTCACGCACGCTCATTTCGACAAAGCTTTCAAAGTCTCTGTCGTTTGTTGTATGTATGTAATGGTATTGGTGTTCGAGTACCCGAAAATGATTCCCAACGCGGTATGGTCGGTTTACATAATGTATATAAGTTCGTGGTACAAATGGTGCCTACCTATATAAACCTTAGAGACACATCTCTACAGTTTCGAACAGTGTCGGGTGTAGTTATATCCCTCAAAATATTGTACAGCTCTTGGGGATGCATAGATGATCGGACATCGTTGGAAAGTACACCACCGGCTTTCAAAGCTTCTACGCATATTTCCGAACAAAACCACCGGGGTGAAACGCCGAACGAGGTTAGAAAATACGGACCCGGAGTAAGACCTACAGGCTGAAGAAAATACGAAACGTAATTGAATCCCTCCTTTTCATGTTCTTTACAGAATTTATACGTTTCATCATACTGCTTTTGCGTACACGATAGAGTCCGAAAACACCATTGTTTCCTACTAAATCGTTTTTTCGAAATGAATACCGAACCAGAATAATGTATCGAACATGCTTCGCCATTCATAACATCTGCTTCTAGATTACTATGTTCAGATGGGAAAAATAGTTCAACATGTATCTTTGGATTTCCATCGGAAGCGGGAGCAACTCGGGCCGCCATCGCATTCAGCCAATGACGTTCCATTATTTCAGCATCATTTTGTAGGAAACACACGTAAATCGGTGGCATTTATATAATTAATGATACTGTATTTATATTAATATTTATCTGTCTCAATCACTGTCTGAATCATAGCTATCGGATTCTACCGATTGTTCGGATTCGGAATTATAAGAATTGTACGACATGTTGGCATCGGTTCCAGAAGATGAATCATACTCGCTCATGAGTCGGTCCAGTTCTTCTTCGTCGTACGGTTCGTACGTAACTTCCAACTCGTCCAATTCCGCATCGCTGAAGGAGTCGTAATTCAAAGAAGTCGAAGAAGTCGGTTTGATTTTATTAGCAGCTTCGTAGTTTCCAATAATCTTAAATATTTCTACCACCTCTTTGGTAGGTATGCCGTAATATTTGATGCCTAGATCGTCACGTAACGTTTCCGTTCTGAATTGTGTTTTCTGAGTTTTGCTGTCTTTAATCTTTGCTCCTGTTATTAATTTAAATGGTTGACCAAGTACTTGAGCTTGTAGATTCTCCCAACGCAAATGACCTTCGATCCATTTATTGGCCAAGTCCACATTGGTTTTGCCCATTCGTATTGCTAACTCTTTAACATAGTCAACACCATCTATCAGTTCAGATTTGTCTCGATACCCGGGTACTAAACCCTTTTCGTCTAGGTTTGGGGGATTAAAATCAGCTTGTCTATTGAAAATGAACCATAGATGATGAAACGTAGTCACTTTAACATCCTTCATTAGTTCCTTCCGATACTTAAATGTTTCATCGTCATCATTATGAAACATCAGTCCGGATTGCTCTGGTCCCGGAAGTAGTTTGAAACACCCGTTCTGATCTTGCTTCATTTCTGTATCAGCAGAAAACAGCAGCTTTGTTAATTCTGATTTTATTGTATCGTTTGGATCATCACCACTTGCATACATTGTCTTTTTACCATATTGTAACAATGCAAGTACCAAAGACCACTTGTCAGAAAAATATTGATTCTCACTAACACCAACCGGTGGTAGAATGTTATAGTCATCACCGTTAAAGGTAGACTCACATGCATTACCTACTTTCCGCGCGTTTCCAAAGTCGATTATGGTTAACCTATTTGTTTTATCATCCCATGCCATATTATCAAGTTTAATATCTTGGTGAACGATGCCTACCTTGTGAAGTGCTTTAAGACCATCTAGAGCCTGTTTACGGATTTCAGAAATCAGTGGTCCTGTTTGAACTGTTTCGTCGATCAACAATGCTTTTCCCACATTACGAGTCAGTATTATATCCGTTAAATCGTCGTCCAACTGGACCTTATATGTTAAATTATCCATTTTGAACAAGTGAAAATCACCTACCTTCTTTAATGTTAGGGTTTCGTGCTTCAAAATGTGGTCGTCGGTGGGCAGCGAACCAATAATTGACATTAGGTTTTCGTTTCCATCTTGTGAAGATATGTAGAACATAGTATCGTTTCCGTCTTTCAGAACATACCAATTGTCGCCTGATTCTGTGGTAGCTGCTAATTCTTTGGCGTTATTGATTTCTTGCTGTGCTTTGGCGGCTTCGTCTGCCTTTCTCTTGTTCTCTTCTTCTTCCAAGCGTTTTTGCTGTGCCTCTTCGGCAGCTTTTCTCTCTTTCTCTTGTTTTTCTTGAGCTTTTACTTGAATAGACAAGGCCAAATTTATGCCCCCTTTTAAGTTGTCACAGTCTTTTATCGTCAATGTTTTAATATCATCCATACTTTTTGTGATTTTAGATTTATCGCTGTATTTTTCTATACCGACTTGTCTGTTGTCAAGGTTTACACTTCTAATTGTGCCAACTTCATTTCCATCAAATTTAACGCATTTTCCAACAGTATACTCTTTTCTATCCTCGTCTTGTCGCTTGTCTTTAGCGGCTTGGTCGGCATTAAAGGTTTCTTTTGCTTTTACTTTTCGAATCAATTCTTCTAATTCGAAGAATTCCTCGTCTGTAAATTTTTTTGCTGACAGTTTACTTCCTCTTGGGTTTATATATCCTAACAATTCTCTGAGCCGTTTCATGACAACATTATCACGTATCTCTTGCTTAGATAACTGCGATACTTCGTCCAAAGTCATATTAGCATAGTCGGGTGTTTGTGCCGCTGGCTGTGCCGCTGGCTGTGCTGCTGCTGATTGTGCATTAAATTCAGCTTCTTTATCTCGAACAGCTTGCCCCATGTCGTTGTCTCTGGCATTTTGAAGTAAAGATGTATCGGGCTGACCTCTCCCTGTAACTTTTTTCAGCTCGGCCTTACTGGTCGTAGCTTTTACATCTCTAATATACCGGTCTACCGCATCATTCTGATCTTTTGTATCCTGCGGTAGAATTGATTGAAACGGTGCCGCAATTTTGACTGCAACATCGTGTGTGAAGGTAGCTCTTTCATCACTTGTTTTTACTGTTGTTGGAATTTTTCCTCTCGGTACCAACACACTTATAATCCGTTTCTGGTCGGCTGCACAGAAGCCAGTTTTGTTATACAGCTGTTGTAATTCAGCAACCGTAAATGACGCAATTGTTTCCGCTAGCAGCACTCTGTCATTTATAACCTTTGCTTCAAACCCCCAAGCCACCATGCGTTTTTCGTAATTTGGTAGGTTGTCGTTACTAGAACATTTTGGGTCGGCAAATTTAATTAAATCCTGAGCTACATTCTGCATAACTTTAGTCCTCATATCATTTATATTTATGGGGACGGCTTTAATTCGCCGCGGCGACTGTACCGTTGGTGTCGCTGGTGCTGCTTGTGCGACCCTAGCAATCCTGACACGTGTTATGGCATCGATTCGGTCCCGATTCATCTTCGCCTGTTTATTTAATTTTTCATACGCTTTCATTTCCACGATTGCTTTGCCAGATGTTTCCGCCTTTCCCTTGTAATGAACGGTCATGAAACGCAAATATCGGGCCATTTTGTCTGCCACATAGCGTTTCCACTTACGGTATCCTTTGCTGTCGATTTCCAACGTCTTGGCAAAGATTTTGTACGTGGCATCGTCGATAACATAGTTGTACATCATGTTATCTGCTTCGTTAGGAAATGTACTCAACGCCTCCATAAAGGTGTAACGATTAACATAATTGCCGGTTGTGCCAAAGATCATGAATTCTCGTAACTGGCGGTCGATTTCGATTTGTATATCGATCATTCGGTTCATGTGCTCCTCCTTTAACTTTAGAAGGAAATCACCACCATGCCTCTTTATGGCCAAATGTATGTTTAACATGTTTCCGTTTGCGGGCGTTGCTTTAGCATCATTAATCGCACCATCGGTCCAGAAAAACAGTTTGTCGGCGTCATAATCACTTTCCTGAAATTTTTTGGCGCTGCTTAGAATTTCCATTTTTGGACCGGGACTCTTTGGCAGTGTTTTAATATACTCGATAACCGGGTCTGGTACGGAAGGGGCATCAACAAGGTTGGCATTGTATCGTATGCTATCCGGTGATGCGTGTTCTGCTCTAATCAAAACCAAAGGTTCAAAATGATCTGTGGAGTACGGGTCGTATTTGTTCATGGCGTTCCGTATCAATTCACCGCGTCTTAGTAGTTCTTCATCGTCCGGGTACGGGCTCTCATTTGTAAACCGTATAAATGGAAATGACTGTGGTATACTTGTATTTGACATACCTATACCCCCGATAGGAGCAAACCTAGCGATTTTGCCCTTCCCTTTGGCACCGCTCAATTGTTTACGGTATGCTATGGCATCCTTCAATTTCCAACTTTTTGGCGGCGCTAATTCTGCCTTGTATATCTCCAATAATTTTTCATTCGCTTCGCTTAAACTAGACATTTTAAGGAGGTTGAAACAATAATATATATTGGTTTTTCTCTGATATAGGTATATATAGTCATATTTTGTGGATTAAATGTGTAGTCAACGGTGCAAACGCATGTGCAAAGTACCGGGCTTAAAGCTGAATTCATCCGAATGGCGAATGTCTCGATATAAAAAAGCGACCAGATTGCATTGGATTATTCTTTTCGTGGCTTTGTGCATTTGGGCGGTGTGGATGGCCCAAGATATAAACGGTATAATCAGTGGTATTGAATTCACCGGTTCAAAAACAAAGACGGAAACCGCGATCGAAATTTCAGGCGCTGAATTTGTATCGGAAGATGTAAAATTTAAACATCAAGCACTCAGTAAGTCTATGCAATACCAATGCGTGGCTGTATCGGAAGATATTTTGTTTGCTTTTCAGTTTTCATTCAACGATCGACCGATTGAAGATCACATATTCCTCTTATGTTCAAATTCAAAGGCATTTGGCAATGCAAAAGTAATATACAGATCACCTGAGAAAATAAAATGTACAGAAGAATTTAATGGTGATCTAAAGCAAGTTATTCGTAGCAAAGAAGTAACGATAAAGGCCATCGACATAGAGGGATGGAAACAGACGGAATACAGCACTTCAAACCCTAAAGAGTCATGTATGATTCAACATGCGATCGATGTATTGGAATTAAAATGGGTATAAATATTATATTTAGTACATTAAAATGTCTTTGTACGCTAGCAAAAAGGCAGTCGAACTTACAATCCGGCTGTTTACAGATGTTCATGAGTGTCAACACTGTGGTAGATTCTTTACCGAAATGGAAAACATCGGATGTTGGGAATGTAAATATCACCCGGGAAAGTACGACCATGTATTGGAGAAATGGACATGTTGTGGAGAGACGTATAGACGTCCAGCCTTTAATTATCGTTCCTATGGTCATTTGATGGTATGGAACACAAAGGACAAATGGAACCATATAAAGCCGTATTCAGATGGTTGCACGCGTCGGGATTGTCAGTCCAAGCGAAAAACACCTATTCCTTCGGGTACTCTTCCATTGGACGATATTGCTACTCTAATACCCTACATGGAGCGTCCCGTGAACGAGCGTCCGGGTTTAAAACGTGGGCCTTTGCGATTTGTTCGATCTGAGACGCGTCCCTATCATATTTGGACAAAGGCTCCGTTAGACGTTTGAATCCAAATGACTGTATGTTTGACGCAAGCATTTATCCATTTCCTTGGACGATTGTTTCCATACCAGAATGTGTAAGAAAAATGTACATACCAAAAGAACGGTCCATGCGTACCTTTGGTCGTGGCGGCTAACGCCTATCCAGTCGTTTATACATGTTGGTACACGACTAACCCACCAGAAGGATATAATAGACACCAAAAATTGAAGCATGCACTCTGCTAAAATTATGATTGCACTGGTTTTCCACGGAATCGGTGTATCTCTCTCAGCCAAATAAATAAAGTCTTTTTTCCATCGAACCCAAGAGCTGTAAGAAATAACGATAGACGAAAGAAATGCGATCACCGCCAAAAGGAATATACTGTAGGAATAAGTGGTGTCTATTAAATCATATGCGGTAAGAAACGCGACAACGAATAGCGATGGACTGTAGAAACGATTAATGAATTCAATGAAGGCTGCTTTGTTCTTCCATTTAATAAGTTTGGGCGCATGGTCGATGTGTATAGGTTTAAGGGTCATATAAATTATATAAAAACAAATATATAGTAGTATAATTTATGCATTTCCACCTTTTACATGGAATTACGTTGGGAGGATATTGCTTTTGGCTTTTTATCCCTGATACTAACAATACTATTGACCTTGGGGTTGTTTGAACTGTTTCGTCGATCAAATCTAAAGCAATTTGTATCACGGCATAATCATGTGTTCCAGTTGGTACTCACGATGGTGTTTTTCATTGGTTTGTTGCTTAGTGTCTATCTGGCATTTGGAGTAAGTATGGTATCGTCTCTGTTGACCGGTTTGGGCTTAGCCCTTGGTTTAGCATTGCAACCAATTATGAAAAAGATGGTGGCGGGTATCGTGTTCGATACCACTATTCAGACCGGTTGTATGATAAAATGTGGAAATTTTGAGGGAAAAGTAACTCAAGTTGGTATGGTACATACGTGGATTGATCTAAAGGACGGAACTGGTAAGGCATGCATTCACAACGACTATTTCAATACAAATCCGATCACCATCCTTACAAAATCCAGCTCCGGTTCTTCGGTGGAAAATGGCGAGGAGGAGTTACGACCTTTAAAGTATTGGTAGGTAGTACGGGTTGGTTGGCTTTGCGAATGGCATTTCTGTCTTTCAATTGATCTGTTTTGTGCACTTTCCCCATGGCCAATAAAATAAATAGACCACTGGAGAATATGGTGAGACTACCTGTTAATAGATATATACTGGTCATATATTGGTCTTTTTGACACATTTAATATACTTTTACATATTATTTATATGTGCGTAAACTAGATATCCGATAGTTGCAACTCCTCCTATTAGTAATGCGACACATACTGTGATGGGTATGAACCCAATATTTTTTTTCTCTTGAACTACGTCTGTACGTTCGCTTCGCTCGGTTCGCATAATAGTATAATATCTTGCATGCCTATATACTTCTCTGATTCAATTGCTTGCTTTACTATTTGGTTTAGACGAAAAATAACTTCTGATTCTTTGTTTTTTGCATATTCGAATAACAAAATATTGTGTTCGACATTAAAACATCGGTTAAAATTGATATTTAATGCGGTGGTTTCTACCAACAATTCGTCCTTTTCGTAGCCTATCATGTCTCCACGTTTTCTTTTCATTTGGACTATAAATATAAGACATTTATAACCTAAAATGGAAAAATCATTTATTGTCAGTTCAAATGAGATGGAGTACGTGTACAATTCTTACCATAATAGCACTTTGTTGCAAATGTGTCGTCAGATGATCAATACACACCTGCTAAATAATGGAATAGAGTTTTGTAAAGGTGGTTGTAAGAAGAAAATGCAAATGGACGCCGAACTAGAAGAGATGGTGGATGAAAAATGGATTCCATTTTGTGCGGATGCAATAGATTCTATCTTATGTTTTGGGTTTTGCGTCGTTAGTTTCGAGGGAAATTATCCAAGTATTATGAAACAAGGAACATATCGAATAAAAGTAAATATTGAACGCAATGAATACATTTGGCACGTGTTGTCCGTGGACGAAGCCGACACGGAGATACCGAACACTTTTGTATTCAATCATTTCGGATTGGAACCACGAATCGATGGCAAATTGACATCCTCTATTGCGAAGGTTATCCCACGACTAATGTTTCTAAAACGTATTCGTGAAACATGTGTAGACATGGAATTGAGACGAGCAAATCCGTTCTTTTTTTCCGAGATAAAGGAACAAAACAGCGCACAGCGCAAAGAAGGAGTGGATTACGATTTCTATGCCGATGCAGGTGCAACCGAAAACAGAGATGATATGTCATTTTCACGCAACAAATCGGCAGTAGAAATGTTGGAGAAACAGAAAGAACTGTACGAACAATACTTGGGTCGTGCGGCGGCGGTAAAAGCTCAAAGTACACTGAATAATGTAGTCCAGATGCCTATGGGACACCATGTAGTGAACCCGGCTATGACAACCGGTCGCACGGACATGGTAAATATCCACAAGTTAGTACAAGAAGAAATTTGTGCGGTGTTAGGGGTGCCTCGTAGCATGATGTTTGCCGACAGTGGCGGAATTCATCGATCGGACGATGAAGGAATACACGATTCGTTTATGCATACGCTCCTATGGTACAAGAAGAAGCTTGGTGTAATGTTATCGGACATATACAACCGTTTACACACTGAAAAAATAATGAAAGAGGTCGATTTCACAAAAGAAAAGAATGCATACGAGGCAAAAAAGAAATATATGGTTCAGGTGTTTTTCCCAGTTACGCCGTTTGTACCAAATGTACAACTGCGTTTATTGTATGAACAAGGTGTCATATCATGGGACTCTTACGCAACATATGCGCTTCGAAACACTAGTTTACCACTATCCGACAAGCAAAAAGGACCACCGCCTATTGATGCATTGTTGTTTGAGAAACCAGAACCAAAGAAACCCAAAGAAGCGGAAACGAAAAAGAGAAAAATAGATTCGAGTGTAGAATCGACTGTTGATGTTAAGAAAACGAAAAAATAATTACTTTACATGTAGCCTATCGTCTTCAAACGAATTAATCTTGTAATCCACCTTGTTAATGTAATGCTTCCCCTTGATTTCGCGAACTGAAACAAACATTTCTCCCTTATCGGTGGAATTGGTAAGAGACAGGTTTGTCGTCTTTTCGTTGTTGTTATCGATCGCCTCATTTAGCAAATCGGCCAATACGCCCGTCTTCAATTCCATACATGTGGTATGTGCGTGCATCCCTTCCCGAATCGCGTTCACGCGAATGGTCAAATCACTGGCGGTTAGAAGAGGGATCATATCTTCGACTGCAAGCTGCTGTGAATATAGCTCTTTGGTCTGGTAAAGACGATCTCCCGCGGTATTGCTAACAACGGTTTTATTGTTTGCAAACAGGTCTTTTCCTAGTTTTCTGACGTTTTCAACCGCATTGGTTTGCATCTGACGTTTTTCCATTGAAATATCTTGCGAAGCGCCCTGTGGAATGGGGGCAACGTCGATACGAATATGAAGCTTTTGTGGGGTCTCAGCGACAGTTTCTTCTAGTTGAGCTTGTTTCTTGTAACGGATGAAAGACATTTTATACATACATCAGATGGTATATATACTTCACTCGGTCTGATTGATGTATAAATTACAAAAGTCAATCTTTCAAAATGAACTACGTACCGATCACGGGAAAACCATTGAACCATGAAGCATTTTTAACACATTTTCTACAACTCAACCCAAATGAAAAGGCTTTCGAAATTTTACAGAAAGCATCTGAGTTGCAAATAGAATATAAAATTTGCGATGCGGACCCAAATGTGTTTAAAAACACAATGGCCAACGTTAAGGAAAATATGGCCACCATTGATGAATATACAAGGATAGAATTGGATTTGTCTCGAAAACGAAAAATATTAACTATATTAGTTCCAAAACAATTAAGTAACAATGAATAAGGAAGCACTTCAGAAACGTTATCCTAATGGAATCCCAGAGGACCTTCAAGAAGGCGTCTCTTTCTTCGAAACACTCAGTCAAAAGTCCGGCGTTCGATCGGTACGCCTAATGTCCAATTTTAGCAAAGATTTGGAACATAGTTTAATACACAATACAAATGTTTACAAGGGCGTTATCGTTCAAGTTGTATCGAATTACGAACTTTCAGAAAGCGATAGAGCATGGTTTCACCCGGAACTATCAAAAGCGCGTAGTCTATACGAAGGGAAACATGAACTCCCGAATGGTGGTGATTTGGGAGAAATTAATTCGCTTGCTGGTACTTACAGCACATACACTGTTGATGAAGTTGGTGGCCAAACGGTAAACTATTACACTGTTGTAGATTCGGCAGCCCCCGCACTCCCACAAACAACCGTAAACCACTGGATTGTAACACGCAGCTCTCTGAAAGACGTATATTCGGATTACAAGACCAACAAGAACGATGGTGAGACGCTTCAACAAGCCGGTCAAAGTCTACGCGACAAAATTGGTGGAACTCCAACGCTGACCAACGAGTACATTTCCTTGTTTAAAGGGGCAAATTCTTACCACTTCTACAATCATGCCATCAAGACAAATGGCGAAGCACTTGTACTTCAGAGTGCACTTATAGGTTATGCACGCCAAAATGCAAGCGGTGATATCGCATCCGATTCTCTTAAAGGGTTTATGAATGTAAACGAACTATCCGATGCACACCGTAGTCGTGTTTACAACGACTGTTCATGGGCGTCCGATAGTCTCATCCATACTCATGTCATGCGAATGGGTGACACTGTAAAGGGCGAACCATACCGTATGGTCAAAGCCGTGTTTTCCGCAAACAAAGTTATGGGACTGTTGGATGCTTCTACTACCTTGCAATTGACTCCAACGCGTGCAAATATTCCAAAAGGCGTAGCTTGCGACGAGTACACGGAAAGAGATATCATTCCATTTGCATTGAAAGAAGAAACCGTACACAAAGTCATGAAAGATCACTGGAGGTCGCTCATATCTAGCAAATTTATTCGAGGAGACAAGCTCTTACTCCCACGTGCAATGGTAGAAAAATCATTAATTTAAATATTTTTTACGTTTATGTAATTGCATCAACTCATTTTTCAACTTTAAACTCTGAGCAACGTCCCATCTTGTATCCACAGACGCATATTTAGGGTTCGTTTCGTCTTTCTCGTATATCAATTTAATACTTGGCTCCTGTCCAAGTTTTACTTCGTCCCATGAACTAGTACCCCTTACCATTTTCACATGTTTGAAAACGTTCATAAGACGTTGCCTTTCCATGTGAACCCTTCTATATGTACTATCCAAATGATACTTTTTACCAGACAGAACATCGCTAATACGAATACACATTGATACCAAACGAGCAAAAATTGTGCGTATACGTGGAGACTCTATAAAGTATTCTAATTTAGCATCGCGCAAATGGTCAAAACGCTGGGTCAAAGCAGTGAGTGCCTCTTCCATATGGCCATAGACCATAGGAGTCAAGTAAATCATTCCGTCCGCCCATGAAGTGTTTATGTACCAATCGTGATATTTTTTTGCATCTGATTTCGTACCACAGTCGTAGTTGTCGTCTGCATTTATATTGCATTCCGCTGTCTTTTTACTACTCGCATTCTCCTTCCGAGACCAATACTTGCTCATCTTTTCATTTGTGAATCCACTTAACAACATAACAAACTGGTATGTCATTTGCTTACGCATTGCTCTGATCGCCTCTTCGCGCTTACCTTCCCATTTCTGCGTTTTTTGGTCTACTCCAATCCAAGGAGGAGGAGGTCGTTCCGCTGCTTGGGTAAGATCGTCAAATGTATCACCTTCCGTTAAGCGACGCTTCATACCCAAATGGTTTATTTTTACAGACGATTCTTCCCAACCATCCATTTACATATAATGAATGATCTATTTATAGTTCAAATGTGTTCATCAAAGTATTAAATTAATATATATATGTCACACTCAAATATAATATAAAATGAGTAAAGTTAACCGTAATACCGCACAACCACAAGAAATTGAAACCGTATCCACCGAAGATTTCACCGTAGGAGCCAAAGACAGCCAAGTCGGATCTACGCATGTCAGGCGCGTTGTTGTTACTTGCAATGCATCTGCTGATGAATTGATGAGTGGAAAGTCTATTCGCATTCAGAATGCGGCCGATGTTTTTAAACCCTCCTACAACATGGAAGATTTGGACGAGGAACAACAAGCTTCCTTTAAAAAGCTAGACCTTAACAAGGGCATTGTTACTAACATCAAACTCAAGTCGGTTTACTCCAACTGCTCTGAAAATGTTACCATGTCGTTGAATCTATACGAAAATAACCCACAGATTACAAATACCGAAGGTTCCCTCTTCGCACCTCAGTCAACCGACATGGGCATGTCTCATATCAGCGAAACCGACGGATTTATTAACTTGGTCAATGTTCTTCCATACGAGCGCGCGCGACCGGATCAAGCATGCTACAGTCCATCCAATGTATTGAACAACCGATTCATCTCCGAATACGGCGGTTACACCCTTGAAAAACTGTGGGAAGGCATTGTTCCATTTAAAGGCGAAGACTACTTTTACGTAGAGTCCGATTCGGTGATTTTGCGCGTGATCTCGAGAAATTGGGAAATGTTGGGCATCAACACCGAACAAGAAAAGAAACGTGAAAACAAGTATGTCAAAGTTTCCAAAGAAGTCGTCAACAACGTAATCAAACAATTGTACGAACAAGTTATTTGCCAGATTCCGTACACCTCCTTTGATTCCCTACAGGCCAAGTTCTCCTCCAACGAGGTTCCTGAAGGAAACTACAAAGTAACGGCTGAACTACTTGTTGAATACAAGTACCCGACGATGAACGCCGATAATTAAGTATTTAGTAATAATAACTATATATAAACCAAATATACCTCTAAATGTACTGGGCAGCTCTATCTACCGACATCAAAAAATCTAGCGTCAACTGGAGCGGTCTACCAAATTGGATGCAAAATGCCGTTCAATACCACAACATAATTATAGAAACGGTTGTTAGCGTTTCCAACGATAGACATAACAACTTCGGTAAAACAGTAACTTGTGAACTACTTCCAAATGCACCAGAAGGGGACGCATTCACGTATGTGTTTCATCACAACAATATGGACGAACTGAAAGAATTTGTTATCCTTCTAGGCACAGATTTGCAATATGTTTTGGATAAATTGAGGGAACCTTACAGTGTAAAGAAAGTTTTGAGGGGAAATGGGTCAAATCGGAATGACAACGAAGAACTAAACGACAAAGAACCAGAAAAACATAAGAAATTGCAACGCAAAATAATGCTTAGAGGTGATGATCTGATCGAAGAATTGAAAAAACAGAATGGAGAAGTTAAGGAAAAATTTGAAACATACAAATTGTTTCAAAAGAAAGAATACTTTGGTGGCATTTTCATACGCGTAGGTGTCGCATTCAGCGAAGAAGCTCCTATACCATACACATTTAAGCGTTACAGGGGAGCGAACAACTCAAGCAACCAGATTAGCAAGTCGTACCGTAGCGGAGTGATATGTTTAGCGGAAAAAGCAGAAGAAAAGGCGGATTACAAGCCTATATCACGGTTAGAGGGAGACGATGTAAAAGTTTCCCCGGTTATAAAAGAATGCTATCTAGAAAACGGAGAACGTAAATTTAGAGATTTATTCGAAAAAGATGGAAATGAATTACAAAAATCAAACGTAAAAAAAGGGAGGAAAGGTAGGAGAGGATCGATAAAAAGTAGTGGTCTAAACGTTGACCTTACGAATGTACCTAAATCAAGACAAGAAGATGTTCTAGGAGCTGTAAAAGAAGCTCTCAAAGGAGACTTGGACCCAGAAAAAGTACAAAAAGTAAACGGATTCTGCGTGTTCGTGGAGTATGAAAGAGCTCTCAAAGACAAACGAGTGATGGAAAGCCCCCATTTGAAAACGCTGATCGAACAGGAATATATCGATATCCATGTCAAGGCTAATCAAGTTGTTAAAAATTTTATAGATGGCAAAGAGGGTAAGGGTTTTAGAGGTGGGTTGGTGAAGCAAAAGAGAGACAGCACCAGCATGTTTGTTATACTCCAAAACAAAGAAACAATGGAAATAAAATCACTCATAGATCCATCTACAAAATTGTACCAAAAGTTTTCTAAACTGGTATCTTCTTTACCAATCGGTTCTTGTATAGGATTTGCATATGGAACTATGAAAGAAATCACAATGAAAAGAGGCGAAGAAGGTACATTCACTGACTATTTTGAAGATTGTGTCAATTTGGCGGCGAGAATGGCCATGCGCGACTGGTCCTACACCACAAAATGGGGTATGGTCGGAGAAAACGAACACCATAATCGCGTGGCGTTTACTTCTAAAAAAAAGGAAACGAATCGTAATTTGATACGTACTGTAGCAACCAGATTAGAGGTAGACAAGGTACCATTTACATACGATCACGTCCCACTGTCCGCACTGAACGCTGGCGACGATACTACAATAGAGTGCATCTCTACAAAATTTGTAGGCTGGGAACGATTTCGAATTGGGGACATAGTAAAAATGAATACTGGTAATCGCAAAAAGCATGAAATAGAAGGAGATTTTGGTGATTATTTCAAACTAGACGGAATAAAAGAACTGAAGGCAAGGGAAGAATTGACAAAGGTGCGTGAAAAAACGTTTAATGACGAGGAATTTAAGACCTTTAAGATGAAATTAAAACTATAAATAACAAATTATTTTACACAAATGTTGCGTAAATTTCGAGTACCAGTTCCAACAAGACCTCCAAAAAAAGCCATCACCGATTCTAGGGGACGCAAATGGACCAAAGTAGAACCAAAAGAGGAAGACGAGGAATATTTTATAGAGTGGGACGGTGATTTTTGGTACGTGTGGTTCCAAGGTTTCGACTTGGAGTGCCCAGAAGAGGGCGAAGTCATCGATTTCGAGGATATGAAGGCCGAAGTGGACACCGTTCGTAGGTCTTATAGGGCCATGAGAGCAGTCGTCGAATTGACTCTATATAAAGAAAACACTTGCAAATAAATGTGCGAAGACAAATTCACATGTGCCAGTGAAATTCACATACTCAATTATGAAATTGACAGCGTTGGATGGTTTGTGGTAATGCTCTTTATAGCACTATTGCTTCAGGTAGCGGCAAACTATGTTTGGATACAAAGCTCACAGAATTCTAGAGAATTGTTGCAACTACCAATAGAAGAACGTGGCTCTTTCTTTGAGGGAAAATTGAGAAGGAGTATGCTATGGACCGCGGTATCCACCCTTATTTGGATTGCTAGAATTACTCTGGTAATGGGAAGCAACCTGTATATATTCATTTGTGTCTTGATAGGCAATTTAATAGGTGTGTACTACACACAGAGCACTCAGAAACAAGATCATCGTATTCGGTCTACGGCCAATGATATATTGGTTATGCTAAAACGTGGTCGTCCGGAATCAACGTGCCGTGACGAGATCAAATGCACAGTAAGAAAAGCATTGCGAGAATTAAGAGATGCCATGGATACACTCGACCAGCCGACGATGAATATTGAAGATTCAGACACGGAATCTCAATCCCTGCTAGCATTTTAGCCTCATTTTCACCGTATCCTATACATTTTTTGGGTGGAAGGCGATAGAACATTAGATCGTCGGGATAGGTATGGTGCGACATCGAGGAACCCTGTGAAAAGGTTACTGGATTGTACAGGCGCACGCCATTTACGTACAGTCGTTCATATGTCAAATCTTTTTTCACTGTGCACCCTTCTACTACCGATTGACCATATTCGTCTTTTATCTGGAGATCAAATCTCTGTGGGTAGCATCTACCATTGTAATTTCTTCCCACGCGCCAATCGGTCCCATACTTTGTGATCGAAGAGCCTATACCAAGCCCATGCAACAATTCGTGGCGTAATACTGTTCGTAAATCATAACGATATCCTATATCCGAACAGTTTTTACCAGTGTACCACCCATTTGGAGGCTCTGGGTTGACACCCAATAAAAAATCGTAGCCCGTATAACCCAAAGTAGAAACGCTTGGGACCCACACACCATTCACCAAAATAACCGTATACGAAGCCCACGCCAATGTATTGGTGTTTATGAGCGTACTATCAAATGAAGCTTGAATATTCTGTCCGGGGTCCAAATTGTCGCATTCCGCATTGATCAAATTCATCCATTCTTCGGTTATCAAGGACTGTAACTCTTGATCCGTGACGGTTTGGACTTCCATTGGGTGATCCAAAAGATCTTGCATGTCGCTATTTAACATATCTATGCGCGCATCCACACATACCAGCAAGAGTAAAAATAATTTTAACATATATATTGTAATATGTGTATATATATACTAAAGCTTCTCACATAATGAAATGGCTGTTTTTAATATATAATATATATATATTATATATATTGTCCTTGCTCGGTCATGCGTTGACGTATCACAGTAATTGTTCCAATATCGAGAATACGACTGGTCTTATTTGTACCAATGTAAGTTGTACGGACACCTCATGTGACAACAACACATGTGTGTATGGCTTCTACAATACAACCGAAGATTGTGTAGATTGTAGGTTAATTCGACAACAATATCGACAAGAAAGATGTTGCGACCAATACAGTGTCACCTCATCGCCATTTAGCAAATTACTGATCAATAGTGTTTTTGTTAACGATACCGGTACGGTTCTTATACGGTATACGCCGCCTAGAGACATATGCCATCATCTATGGCTCGAATATGGAAAGTGTCCCGACATATGTAGTACTATTTCTCCGGGAGGGTTTTGTTACTTTGATGTGGAGTGCTACACCCCGAAATCGTGTCGTGGGTTCTGTTGTTACATATACGATTTAAAATGTGAGTCGTGTGCCAATCAGACGGGTTATTGTGAACAGTGTGTCAATGGAACTGCTTTTAATTACACCGGGAACTATTTATGTGAAGAGTGTCCATCCTATACATTTTTGAACAGTCAATACTGTTATGACTTCAGCAACTGTACCGCTGGCCAATACATTATTCAAAATGAAACCAACCGAACCGATAGGGTATGTGAAACGGTTCCACATGGTACCTTTACCAACACCACTAACGCTCACGAATTGAACAATTGGACCACATGTGTCAATGAAACATGGTCTATCTTTCCGGGAAACACTACGCATGACGTATTGTGCACAGAATGGTCGAATTGTACACAAAACTACACATGGATAAAATATAATGGGAACAGTACGCATGATATAGGATGCACGAACCATACTACATGTGAGAATTATACACATTTCGGCAATAAAACACACGACGCACAGTGTAACATTACATTATAATAATAAGCTTAATATGTTATGATAAACGCTATCCGAACTCCTCAGTCTTGTATGATTCCCACAGTAATACATCTTAAATTCAATATCTACTGTCCATTCTTTTACCATACCCTGTGTACGCAACGGCACGGTGTTCAGTATGAAGCCATCGTCCATAGTGGGAAAATTTGATACGATACCATTCGGCGTCTGTGGGCATTTGGTCTGAGCACATTTTGTACTGGAAGGTGCATTGTAATTGTCTTCGTCGTAACAGCCTACCGCGCCCCATGTGGTTTTTGACAAAGCGGTAACCACACTGTCCACCACTATGTCATGGTATTCATCAATGGGTGAGTCGTTTGGGTCCCAATTGTAGCACCCGGTTACAATACACTTTGGGTCTTTTCCACTTACGCAATCTTTCAAATAGTGGTCTACATTTGGTGTGCACAGCCGTAAGTTTGTTACCATTGTTATAAATTGATCATTGTGGTATACATCTGATTCAAACCCGACTATAATTTGTTCCGTGTTGTGACTGACAACCGGGTCTTCAATAATACCTTGGTATCGTATTCCATGCGAGTACAACACAGCGGTACCCAATAACGGAATGTGTTGATAGGAATCAAATAAACTACAGTCGGATATACTCAGGTCGATAGAGGCCGATACCGCCATGTTTGTATCGATGCAATTTGGCTCATTTGGAGCCACTGACAAACAATGATACATTTCTACAAAAAACTGGTAGCGACGCATAGAAAACATAGTGTCACAGTTTTCTGCCGTCACCTCTTGACAATGCGTAGTCAGGGTGAAAGCAGAACGAACAATATCTTGAGAAATTATCATCGTTTGTAACGAACGTTTTTCCGCTATGAACCCTAGTACCCTATGATTAGTACCAATGTCATCCAGAGTTCGTGGTATAATATACCTAGTATCGTTCCCTACATGCAAAACATTGCTATCCAACACAAAATCCATAACTAGACGATGACCGCCTGCTGGACATACCTCTATCTCGTAATCAATGAACCGAATTTGAGATCCGGAATAATCCATAATCACACATGTGCCATCCGCACAAATCCAATTGTCGTCCGTCGGACAATCGTCCGTTGTAAGACATGTGGCAGAACACGTTCGGTTATAATTCTCGTACTTTAACATGCAGCCTATACCCTCGATACATTTGTTGATTGTACATGGGTTGTTGTCATAGCATTGATTCTGTTCACCGATACAGTATCCATTTAAACACTGATCCTGTAGGGTACACTCTAACCCATCGTCACATGCGCCACGTTCGTTTATATTGACCCGAACGCACTCTCCACTGTTAGAATCACACACGCCCTGAGAACAGGTAGAATCCAAATAGGAACAGTCTTTTACCGCTCCGAGAGTACAAATTCCGTTTTGACATGTGTTGGTAGTGTAACACTTATCGTTTGTATAACATTGTGTTCCGTCCTGTACTGAACTAAATACGCAACCTACTCCCTCTTTGCATTGACCAAATGAACAAATATTGTCCGTTTGACAAAGATTTGGGGTACCTTTGCATGTATACCCATCGCACATGTCATTCAGGGTGCACATGTTGTAATCGTCGCATACGGTTCCATTTACCGGTGGGTATAATTTACACGTAAAACTTTTTGGATCGCAATAATTTTTATAGCATACGTCTCCACCACAGTCTTGATCTTTAACACAGCAGTTTTTAATGTCTATGTGCTCACACAGACCTTCGGTACATCTTGATTCAATGCATGGGTTTTGGCTTATGCATTCATAGTCCTTAGTGCAACCCGCCTTTGCCTCAGTAGTTAAACCCAATGTCAACCCAGTCGGTAAAACAATAGCGATAATTAATATTAAACCACCTATAATACCTATAGTAGCGTAAATAGCTGATCTGCGACAATTCGTTCCATTATTTGGCGAAGCATGACCACCGAAATGCCTATCGCTACGCATTTGCTTTGCTTACAATTAATTTATATACGAACATGTTTGTGAATTAATATTTTAATTGTATATAAAAACAAAATTAGTGAATTAATATGAAGTATACTGTACCAATTTTATTGTTAATGGCAGTCGCTGTTCGATCAGAATTTGCAATTGTAGATGTAATTGCTGCTTCGCATACAAAAGATGGGGGTGGATTATACCTAGGAGAAGCGAGTCACGATAATTTAAACATGCAAGGGTGCAACCTACAGGGGTTTGATGGGTTTTGTAGAGACTCGGGCGGGGTAGTAGCCCCATGCAATTGTCCAGATGGGACACAGTGTGTTGAGAAAGATGCGCTTATTGCCGGGGATGTAAATACATGTAGGGGATTGACAAAGGGAGTTCATCAAGGGGCAAGTGGTTACGACTACGAATCGGCTAACATCATTTCTTCGCCGACACAAGTTGATTGGCTTGCATTTACAGATGTAGCCACAGATGGTGGTTCTGGAGCCGGTAGAGCAGACAAATTCCATGTGTACAGGGTTTACTTGAAAGAAGTTTCACAGGACAAGTACACTGGATGCGAGGTTAATATGGCAGGTGCACTTATGACCGCAACCGACGGCGAAGCAGATCAACCGGTGCTACAAGCCCTTCCGACATTCGACAAATCCGTGGAAGGACAAGTCTTGTGCGAGTTTCGCCCATTGAACAAGGGGTACCTAGGTGTTATTAATCTTAATGTCACCTTTACAAAAGATTTTGTACTGCTTGACAACGGTGAAAAATCGATTGAATCCGTAGAAACGCACATTCGATACGTTCCCGGGGCCGACGATAACCAGTGGCACAATCCATTGGATGCCGAATGGGCAACATTTGGTCCAAAAGTTTTTCCAGACCACGACAGAGCAGTAGTCGTACCAAGCCGTTATGGGTCAGCAGCCGATATGTCTCAAACCGTGACCTCAGTCTTTCAATTCGATGCTGCTGGTGATTACTTGGGTGGGTTCAAATCCGCCGATGCAACGGCTCTAAAAGGGACCGTCAAGCTACCCATTCGTGGTACCTTCTTTGATGCACGCTACAAAATTGTAGAACAATCTGGTGTAGAGTCGCTTACCAATGGCATTGGAGACGGTGCGATGAAAAAAGAAGGAATGGAAATTCATTACGACTTTAAGAATTTCTACGACTCGAGTAAAAACGCGTTCGAAAATGCTGGAATTAATATGAACCCAGAACCCCTATTCAGCAACTACCTCGCCGGAGTCGACGCTTCTCTGACCAAACACGCTCAGTATGTCATGGAGCACGAGTACACACTGACATTTGGTGGTTATGTTGGCAATCAAATGCCACACTTTTCCAAAGATTACTTGTCTTGCCCTCTGTGCGACGCACGTATAGTATTCAAAGCTTTTGAAGCTTCGGACGCGTACACGGGAGACGGTACTTCCGCGGAAAAGAAGGATTATTTGCTTAGGTATCACGGTACTATCGATGTATCACTATTGCCAACTTCCACCAACACCATCTCTTTGGACGACATCGATGTCACAGCGGTAGAAAATGTCATCGGACATACAACCAACGGAGGGACCAACGTTGCCCTTCGGTTGCCCACGGTCGATGACCCACAATTCCCAGATGGACATGCGTTGGGTGAATTTTTTACGGTTGTCAAAGCAGATGCACAAACGGTATATACCTCACTAACCGCTCCATTCGATCTTATTGGAACTCGTTTGGGAATAACCGACGAAGCGGGAGCAGATATCAAAAGCACAGTCGAACAAGGTTGTACCGCGGCAGGATCCGGTTCACTGTACCAATTGAGTGGTGATATTGTCGCAAAAGCACAAGAGATATTTGACAGTGGGTGTAGAATTCAAGTTCCAAAAAATGCATTTGGTACAAAAACCACCTTGACCTACACAAATGCTCAGACAGTAAGTACAACATCGGAGATCATAGAAACCGACGAACGGCAAATATTCTCCGGTAATACCGAGTTGAGTCTTCTACAGAGAAAAACGGACACTGCTGCCACCACGTCTGGTCCACAGGTCACTTTTTCTGTAAGCAAAGTGGGCGTAGCAGCCGCCGTTTCCTTTACCATTAAGGGGTCAAACACCATGCTTGGGTACGGAAACGACGGTGTAGAATGTACTCAGGCACAAGTAGACGATTTCTATGGGGCAAACCCAGATCCATTGGTTCACAAACAGTGC
>Ga0206131_10002043_pt1 | contig 24943 bp, 14 predicted proteins | sample Helgoland_Spring_FD_148636 | JGI IMG/M metagenome (GOLD analysis project Ga0206131, IMG submission 148636) | Pelagic subsurface seawater microbial communities from Kabeltonne, Helgoland, North Sea - Helgoland_Spring_Bloom_20160517_1 | ecosystem: Environmental > Aquatic > Marine > Epipelagic ...
GATTGAGCGGGTTGGGCGGCCTGGCGCGGCGCGGCGGCGGCGCCCTCGCGCGCGCTCTCTGCGCCGTCTTTGGCGAGGGCTTGGGCGCCACCTTGAGGGGTCCCTTACCCGCAAAGGGCACGGTGAAGTTCGCGCCACGCGCGCCGCTCGCACCCTTGCTCAGCACCGCGGCGACGGCGACGCCCACCACCAGCAGGGCGGCCGCGATGAGCACGCAGCAGCAAAGGCGCCCCGCCGAGTGGGCGTTGAGGTCGCGTCCCGGCCGCGGAGGCGGCGCGCCGTGCGCCTCATTGCTGGTGAGGAGCTTGACGCGCTCCTCCGGCGAGTTTCTCAACGACAAGTTGAACCGAAAGTTGTGCGGCATGCTCGCGACACCCACACTCAACACGACACGACACCAACGGTTAGCGTGCGGCTCGGATATCAGTGCACGCCGGCCCAAATCTCGGCAAACTCCGCGGCCGCCCGGAGGCAGACGCGCGGGTACGCCTTGTCCGCGTGCGGGTACAGGTGCGGCCGGAGCACCTCGTCGCGGAGGAAGGCGTGCACGTTTGGGGGCGCGCTGCGCAAGTACTTGAGGAGCGACCCCAGGTCTTCGTAGTTGGTCGTGCGCGTCGTCATCATGGCCATGAGCAGCGTGGCCACGGCCTCGGCGCTCTCGGCGTTGTAGCCGCCGTGCCGCGCCATGACAAAGTCGCGCAGCCGGTCGAGGATCGGCTCGTCGATCGTGTGCGGCAGGAGCGGGTCGTCCAAAAAGGCGCGCACCGTCCTGGCCGCGCTCGCGCGCTGCGCCTCCGTCTCGGTCTCGGTCTTGGTCTTGGTCTTGGTCTTGGTCCTCTTCGGCGGCGGCGGCGGCGGTGGTGGTGGTGGCCGTGGTGGCGGCGGCGGGGTGCCGGGCGGCGTCCGCGCCCGGTCCACGGGGTAGTCGCCGTCGTCGCTGTCGTCGCTGTCGAGCCAGTACTCGGATGCCACGGGCGGCTTGCTGATTCGTGGCATTTCTCCCACCCCCGTGGGTTGGCCGGCCAGCGCTACGCGTAACGTCTAAGCGCGCGCGCCAAGTTTGGAATCCAGCCTTGCAAACCCCGTGCCACGGATCCGTGGCACGCATCCAAAAAGTTTGCGGCTTGTAAGGTGGTCCCGCCCCGCTACTTGCTAGACGTTCCTCCCCGTCAGCGACTCTAGGAACACAAAGAAGATCGCCAGTCGCACGAGCGACACCGTGCGCACGAGGCGGCTCGGTTGCTGCGTCTTGACGGACGCCGCCAGCAGCTGGATCGAGATCGCGACGACGGGCAGCCGGTGATCGACCTGACGGGCGACGACAACAACGCGATGACGATGGAGACCCCACCGGAGGAGTTGATCTACAATCCCCTCAACCCGGACGACGACTTTGAGTTTGAATACGTGTGGCGCATGGTTCCAATCACCTCCAACGGGGAATCTGTCGATCGCGCGTGCGCGCGTTTGCAAGAAATCGACGGCTTCGAGTACGCGAGCACTCTTCCAGGGATTGCGCCACCCGCCTGCTCCGCCGAGCTCCCCGCCCGCGACCGCGGCGCGGTGCACCTCTTTCGGATGAAACAATCGGACTGGGAGGTCGTCAAGCGGGCCAAGAGTGCCGCGGGACCCTCGGAGTAGAGGACGTTTTGTTTGCGTGTGTATGTGCACTTCTTGCGGAGGGTGGTGTGTGCACGCGCGTGTGTGTGTGGGTTGTTTAAAACAAAAGAAGCACACCCAAATGGCCACCCCTCGCAAGCCGGGCGTCAGCGCTATGCGTAACGTCTAAGCGCGCGCGCCAAGTTTGAAATCCAGCCTTGCAAACCCCGTGCCACGGATCCGTGGCACGCATCCAAAAAGTTTGCGGCTTGTAAGGTGGTCCCGTCCCGCTACTTTCTAGACGTTCCTCCCCGTCAGCGACTCTAGGAACACAAAGAAGATCGCCAGTCCCACGAGCGACACCGTGCGCACGAGGCGGCTCGGTTGCTGCGTCTTGACGGACGCCGCCAGCAGCTGGATCGAGATCGCGACGAGGATTCGCTGACTGATGGAGACCAGCAGCGCCAGAAAGTCGAGGGACGAGCGCTTGTTCGACAGCTCCTCGACGGCCGTGCGCTCCGCCTCGCGCACGAAGGCCTCGTCCAGCAGCCCGGACAGCTCGGGCCTGACCGCGACGAGCTTTGCCACCGCCCCTCGCGCCTTCTCGCGCGCCGACCTGGCGACGGCCGCCTTGCGATCGCCGAGCGCCTTGTGGAGCCGCGACTGGATGGCCGAGAAGATGATGGCGAACCCGAGAACGAGGCTGATGAGCTCGTCCTCGCTCAGCTGCTCGTCGTGCGCGGCCTCCAGCAGCTCGTTGGCGATGTTGTACGACACGGACACGCTCAGGTCCGACCCGATGGACGAGAGCGTGCCGAACGTGGTGCCGCCCACGCCGCCCGTGACCTGCGTGCCGCCGGGCGTCGTCGGCGCGCCGCTCATCACGACGATCTCGAGCCGGCTCGAGGTGAGCAGGGAGGAGGCGCAGCGGGCGGCGCACGACCGGGTGCAGGGGCTGGGCGCCTTCTTTGGCTACCAGCGCGACGCGGCGATCTACTTTCGCCGGCTCGTGCTCGCGCTCCCCTGCCCTACTAGCGGAAAGCGAACGCGTGATTATGCAAAGGCGCGCGACGGGGTGACGAGCTGCGGCAGCGCCTTTGGCAGCACGCTCGGCTCGCTGTGCGCCTACCTCGAGGGGCGCGGCCTGCCCGCCGAGAAGGCGTACCTGCTGCGCTCGGTGCGCACGCAGCTGCTGCCCGTTGCGGACGCGCTGCAGACGATGCGCGGCGCCGACGCGCAGTTCCTGTCGCGCGGGCTCGCCTCGTGCCGCGTCGTGCAGGTGCAGCGCGCGGCCATGTGCGAGTCGATGGCGACCATCGACCACAAGTACGGCAACCCGTACACGTGCATCGGCGCCACGGCGGCGCTGCTCACGTGCTTTGGCGTCATGTCGGCCGTGCAGGACCACGCGGCGCACCTCGGCCGCGACAACAGCCTGGCCAAGGCGCTGCGGTGCGCGCTCGCCAACCTCGAGAATTGGAAGGCGTCGCGCATCGCCATGTCCGACGACGCGTGGCTCGCGCTGGCCGCCGAGCGGCGCGCGCTCGAGCGCGCCGCCGCCGCCGCGCGCCGCGCGGCCTACGTCTGGCAAGACGCGCCGCCGCAGGCGCTGCTCGCCCGGCAGCTGGAGTGGGCGCGGCTCGCCGCCTTCCCGGCCAACGCCCTGGTGAACGAGTTCAGCCACGCCGCCCTGCTGAGCGACATCGAGACGCAGTCGCTCTTCCGCGCGACGACGCCGTCGGCGCCGACGGGGCACGCGCGCGCGCCGCCCGTGAGCGAGACGGTGCCGCTCAGCCAGATCCCGCTGGGGCGGCTCCTCGCCCCCAAGCGACGACGAGGCGACGGCGACTCGTCGGCCGGGTCGTCGTGGGCCACGCTCTCCTCGAACGCCTCGAGCGCCTACTCGTGCGTGTCCGGTGGCAGCCTGGACGCCGAGCTGCTCGTCGAGTTTGGTGGCATCGGTACGTAGCGTCCGGTGATTTTTTACCCCCCATTCGTGGCACGCGTTCGCTTTTTGCCCAAGACTTGCAGCGCTTGCCTTTGTGCAGAAGGCAAACACGCACACACACGCACGCGGACGTCGCGAACGCACACGCACGGAGCCCACACACGCGCCCATGGACCTCGCCGCGCTGGACAAACCCGAGACCGCCGACCTGGGCCACGAGTTGGCGAGGGCGTCGGCCCGCGCCCGCCTCCTGCGGGCAAAGGAGGAGACCAAGGAGCGTGACCGCCTCCCGCTTGTTCTGACCACCATGTGGCGGGACGCCAAGAAGCAGGCCTTCTCCTTGTGCGAGAACAACGCGACGGGCCGCTTCGACTGGCAGATCGACACAGCCGAGGCCGAGTTCAAGCACTTCAAGCCGACGGCCGCGCACATCTTCAAGGCGCTGCCCGATGAGGTCCGGGAGATGGGCGAGTGCCAGGACGACAACTTCGACGTGTACATCGAGACGGGCGCGGACGGGACGACGTTCAACGTCAAGTTCGACTACGAGAAGGCCATCGCTGGCGCGATGCACGACCTGACCAAGAATGGGGGCAAGCTGTCGGCGACGGCGGACGCGACGGTGGTGTCGGTCGCACGGTTGGTTTAGGGGTTTGGCGATTGGGTGCGTGCGTGTTCAAATAACGCTAGGGTTTGCAAGGTAAAGAGGAAAGGGCCGCGAGGTGCGTTTCCCCCTCCCCCCCCCCCCCCCGCCGCCCCGGCCATGCCGAGCGACGAGTCGCAGCTCACCGTCTTCATCAGCCTGGCGCTCGCCGGCTTCCTGGCGCTGCTCAACCACGCCACGGTGTGCGGCGAGCGGCACGAGTGCCTGCGCCGGGGCACGTGCTACTCGCTCAACTCGGGCGGCGTGCTCGACTACTCGTGCTCCTTCCGCACGACGGTCACGCCCACCGGCTTCGCGCTGCTCAACATCTCGGCGCAGCACGAGACGCTGCAGTCGCTCGACCGCGGCGTGTGCGCGCCCGGGCTCCGGCAGCAGGTGGACGTGCAGACGGGCTCGCTGCGCTGCGTGCGCAAGCGGCTCTACCCGGTGGCGCGCAACGAGGAGATCGGCGACCCGGCGGGCACGAGCGACCACCGGCGCCACTGCGGCGCGTGGATCGACGCGGGCGGCGCGCCGTACAACGACCAGCGGTGGGCCTTCTACGACGACGGCTCGACGGAGGAGGCGGTGGACGACCTGATCCGCGCCAAGGGCAACGCGCGCATCGCGACGACCGACGTGGCCAAGTTCCGGGCCGCGTGCCGCACGATGGTCACGGCCAACTCGGCCGGCGCGTCCGCCCGGCAGGCGTACGGCACACTGGCGCCGCAGCTGAAGGCCACCTCGGCGGGCGACGCGCTCACGACCGCCGGCTACCTGGCCTCGCACTACTGCGACGCGCCGGCGCTCGTGGGCATCTCGGTGCGCGACAACGCCTTCGTCGCCAAGGTCGCCCCCGGCGTGCTGCTCGCGGCGCAGGACCTGAAGAACGCGCTCTTCGTCGCCGGCGAGTCGCGCGACACGCGCGACCTCGCGATGGCGTTCGCCGACGCGCTGGACGCGCCGGGGGCCCTCGCCACGGCCATCACGGAGGCGCACGCGCAGGTGGTCGTCCGCGGCTCGCACGCGGGCACGTGGATCGACGGGTACATGGGCCCCTCCTTCTCGATCGCGTACGACACGACCAACGACCCGCTGAGCCGGTTCCTGGGCGCCTACGAGACGCAGGGCGCCGCGCAGGCCCTGGCGTACCTGCAGGGCGTGGCCGCCGTCTGCGCGCTCTCGGCGCGCGCGGTGGTGACCGCGGAGGAGGGCAACGTGCTGCCCATGGTGTGGGGCATGGGGGCGCCCAAGGCGCGGCCGCCGACGGCGGCCGCGCTCGGCCGCCTGCGCGAGACCGACCGCGACCTCTTCTCGACGCACACCGCCGCGCTCGAGAACGCGTCGACGGTGCGCCTCTCGTCGCTCTCGGCCATCGCGTCGGCCACGCACCGCGGCGCGCGCGAGGCGTGCCTCGACGCCGCGCGGCGCGTCTTCCCCGACGACTTTGACCGGATCGCCTTCAACGCGCTGGTCACGCCCGCGCTGTACGCGCGGCTCGAGACGGTGGCGAGCGCGCTCCGGCAGGCGACGGCGCTCACGGTCGGGGAGGACCTGATCGGCAGGGTGTTCGACGACTACCCCAACCGGCAGGCGGCCGTGGACAAGGTCAACGCGGCGCGCGTGCGCATCGCCGGCGCGCCGCGCGGCAGCTGGGCGGGCGTGCAGCGCGAGTTCCGCGGGCCCGACCTCACGTCGGACGACACGGCGATCGCCATCGTGCTTAAGCAGGCGCGCGCCGTCTACCTGGACCGGCTGCTGCCCGTGGTGAGCAACCTGGACGTGTGCGAGCACCCGGCGCTCTACGACGGCCTGTCGCGCAACGCCTACCTGCTGCTCGGCTCGACCTCGGCCTGCGTGATGCTCCTGCCCGGGCTCGTGGTGCCGCCGTTTGCGGACGAGCGGTACGACGACGCCTCGCTGTACACGCGGCTCGGCTTCGTGATCGCGCACGAGTTCTCGCACGTGACGGCCATGGACGGCCAGTGGGACCTCGAGTACACGGGCCAGCTCCTGAGCGCGTACCGCGACGCGACGCACGTGGAGGCGATCGCCGACCTGAGCGCGGCGACGGCGCTGCTGCGGCTGCCGTTTGTGAGCAACGAGACCGTGTGCGCGTCGGTGTCGCAGCTGTTCTGCGGCCGCGAGGGCTGGGCGGCGCGGCCGCACGGGATGCGGCACCCCGCCATCAACCTGCGAGGGGACAACGTGTGTAGCTTCCTCAGAGCGTACTTCTAAGCCGCGCTAGGCGCGAGTGTGCGCGTGCCGTATTATCGCTTTTGAAACCACGTCGTTTGGCTTGCGCATGCAGCTTGCGGTGCTCGTGGTGCTCGTGGTGCTCGTGGTGCTCGTGCCCTGCAATGCCGCGGGCGGCCACAACGAGGATCCTTGTTGCCAAACGGCCTTGCCCAAAGCGGTGAGCGCGCGCGTTTACAATCAGAGCTTCTCGTTTCCACATGTCAGAACCACCAACGCGCAAGCCGCCTCTTTGGTAACGTCGTCCTTCCTGTCGCGCGGCGCCTCCCGGCCAGTTCGTGCTGTTGCGCTCTCCTCGTTGGCGTTTTGTGTCGTTGGACAGGCGCGCGGGTTCAATCCCGTCAGGCCCTTGGGCAGGGCGCTCAATGGAGGCGGGGAAGTCGACGTCTTTGCGGTCATAGAGCTTGATTGCAGGCCGCACACCTGCACCGGAAACGTGCTCGCGCGCACAAGGCACTGGATGCGATCGCAGCGCGTGCGCAATGCCATCATAACCGTCAACAGCACGCCGATCTCCACCGTCGGCACACCGGCCTGGTTCTCAAACGCTGGAACCTACGCAGAACCGCCACCCGTGCCTGGATGCGCATCACGGCAAGCCATGAAGCGCGCGCACCCCAACTGGCCCTCGACGTTCTACCACCAGCAGGTGCGCGCGCAGCAGTGCATGGGATTGGTGAGGAATGCGGAGGCGATGCGCGGTGTGCGCTACAGCTGGGTCGTGCGCGCCCGGCCCGAATTCTCCGCACCGTGCGTGTGCCCGCCAGGCCAGCCGCTCTCACAGATGCACATCTACAGCATCGACGCGTGCAACATACGGGAAAAGGGCCCACTGCTATGCGATGCCTTTTGGGTTGTGCCGCGTCGGTGGGTCAACGTCGCATTCAATGCAGTGAATGGGTGGACGGACTGTTCTGCGTACCGTTCGCTCTTTCCGTGTCACGAGCCGAGTGGGCTCGCACCCGAGTGCATGCTGACTGCGTGGCTCGTCGACAACGGGATACCCCGCAGCGCTTTTGGAAAAGACACCGAGCTCAGGGAGCTCGGGGTTGTGAGAAACTATGTGAAAGTTCAGCCCGGGATGGTGTACTGCAACCTCCGCCACCCGGAGACGTGCCAAAGAAGCGGCCCTTTGCAGTAGCCGCCAGTGTCATTGCGGGGCGCGCAGAGCGATATTCTCAATCAGCGCTAGGATAACGCCATTTTTTTCTCCCCCTTCTATAACCACCAAGTGGTGCCACGCGTTGCCTCTGGCATGCACGCGGCGCACTCCTCGCGCCGCGCGGGCGCGGCGGCCGCGGCCGCCGCGTCGGACATGACGCCGATCAACGCCAAGAAGCCCCCGAAGCGCAAGACCGTGCCCGTGGCCGCAACGACCACGCCCTGTTCCTCCTCCGCCGCCGGCAGCAGCAGCAGCAGCAGCGCCGCCGCCGCCGCCGCGACGAGCGCGTTACGGCCGACGCCTTCGACGGCCATCAGCAGCCACGACGCCCCGCTGCTGGGCGCCGTGGAAGGGCTGCCCGTTGACTGGGCGCCCCCCAAGGCGAGCGCGGGGCGGCAGAGCCGGCCGCCGCCAGTGCCGCCGGCGGCGGCCGGCGAGCGCGGCGCCAACGGCCAACTGCCCATGCTGCAGCCGCAGGCCGGCATCGACGCCGACGAGGCGTACGGCTCGCAGGAGGCCGCGCTCTCGCAGTACCTCAAGCTGCACCCGGTGCTCAGCCTCGAGAGCACGAGCTGCCAGACGCTGCAGCTGGTCGCCGACCTGGTCGAGAGCACGTCCATCCCCACCAGGGAGCTCGAGGTGGTGCCCAAGAGCCACGACGACGCGATGCTGCGGCCGCCGAACACGGCCATCGGCGAGCGCGCGTGCTGCCTCGGCGACCGGTGCATCTGCGTGTGGCTCGCGCGCTGGCGGTACGGCGAGGACACCGACAAGGCGTTCGTGGGCACCGAGTTCCTGCTCCCGAGCGAGCAGGCCACCTTCCGCCGGTCGGGCACGCTGCCCGAGACCTGCGGCAAGTGCCTCGTGTGCAGCCGGTACGTGCACACCTTCGTGTACCGGTGCGCGCGCGCGGACCCCACCTTCCAGCCGTCGGCCAAGATCCCGCTGCAGGCCTTCGGCAACGCGCTGGGCGTCGCGTGCGGCGACGAGGTGCCCACGCACAGCAGCGTGGCCAACGACTCGGACGGCTACCGGCCCGAGGCGCTGCTCTTCGTCGACGAGACGTGGGCCGACACGGCCGTGGCGCGCGGCGGCATGGCCACGCTGCTGTGGCGGCCGGTGGTGCGCTTCGACTCGACGCACTACGAGTACGTGCGCGACCCCGACGGCCGGCCGCGCATCGTGCAGCGCGGCGTGGGCGCCGCGCAGGACGCGTCGGAGGCGCATTTTTGCCGGCCGGCAACGGGCCCAGCGCGCCACCCGTTGCCGGCGAACCCCCGGACGCGCCCGTAGTGGACGGCGGCGCCGCGGCCGCGCCCGCGCCCGACCCGGCGCCCGCGCCCGCGCCCGCGCTTGACCCGGCGCCCGCGCCCGACCCGGCGCTCGCGTCGCTCGCGGACATGATGCGGTGCAGCCGCAGCGTCTTCGAGCCGCAGGTGCGCCCGCTGTGCGGCAGCTTCGAGGACGCCGGCGTGCCGGGCGCCCTCAGCCGGCTGCACCGGGAGCTGGAGGAGTGCGCCGGCCCGCTGGGCGCGCCGAGCTGGGTGTGGTCCCTCGACTTTGCGCACGCCGTCGCGCGCTGCGCGCAGTCGGCGGCCGACGCGGAGCGGTGGGTGGCGGCCTTCGGCGACCTCGCGCAGCGCTTCGGCGGGCCGGCGCCGCCGCGACTGCCCGGGGCGGGCGCGCAGGGGCCGGAGGCGCGCGCCGCCACGGCGCGCCTCGCCTACGGGGCCATGCTCGAGGCGTTCGCGGCGCAGTGCGCCGCGGAGCTGCTGCCGCCGGACGAGGCGGCGGGCGCGCGCGTCGACCAGCCGCGCCTGGCGCGGCTCTACGCGGACGCGTACGGCGCGGCCGTGTGGACCTCGGCGCACGCCGAGTACCTGGCGCTCGTGGACGACCTGCTGGCGCGCGCGTCGCCGCCCGAGGACGCGAGCGCGCGCGCGCTCATGGTGCCGCCGCCCGAGCTGTACAGCGTGCTCAACCTGAGCCACCTGCTGCACCTGGGCCCGCTGTACGAGCGCACCGTCTCGCCCAAGTGCTGCACCAAGGCGGCGCAGCCGCTGCTGTCCATCCTCGCGCGCGTGACCAACGCGGGCTCGCGCGGCTGGGAGAGCACGCTGCTCGCGGCGCTCAAGGAGTCGGACGGCGCCGTGCGCGTCTGCGCGCACGCGGTGGGCGTGGCGCTCTCCGGGCTCAACCCGGCGGTGCACCCCGCGGCGCGCGCGCCGTGGCGCAAGCGCTTCGCGCTGCTGCGCGCGCTGCGCACGCAGCAGACGCACGCCGACTTCAAGGAGCTCGCGACCAAGGCACCGACGGCCGTCAAGGAGGCCATCCGGCTGCACCTGGCGGGCGTGCTCGCCGCCGACTGCGCGACGCTCGACGCGCTGCGGCACACGCGCCAGCCGGCGGGCCAGCTGGTCGTGCCGCCGCACGCGCTGCCACACCCGTCGTTCGCCGCGGCCATGCACGCGATGGCCGCGGCGGGCGTCGAGATGCTGGACGCGCGCGTGCCCGCCGCCGTCGCCATCCAGCGCACGCTCACGAGCGAGCCGCGCTCGCGCAAGAAGGCCGAGGCGCGCGCGGCCAAGCTGGCGTTGCAGGGGCCCGAGCCGCTCGTGTACTCCTCCTCGTGGCTGGGCGGCCGGTCGGGCCCCGGGGGCGCCGCGACGCGCCCCGCCGCGCAGGTGGTGAGCAGCCTCTTCTCGGCGGCGCACCGCGCCACCTACATCCCCTTCTGGCTGCACGGCCACCACCACGGCCACCGCGCGTCGCGCCTCGACGCGGCGCAGCACGCCGCGCTGCACCACCTCTCGCCCGCGCACAGGCTGTGCGCGCTGCTGTCCGCGGCGGACTACGCCGAGGCGCAGCGGCTCGCGTTCACGACGCCCGCCTCGGCGCTGCTCACGGTCGCGCAGGCGTGCCAGCTGCTCGGCATCGCGCCCGCGCCGACCGAGACGCCCGGCCTGCCGTGCGCGGCCGCGAGCCGCGCCGCGCAGGAGGCCGAGGTCGACGTCATGACGCTCGCGGCGCGCGACGCGGCGCTGCTCTTCGCGTTCACGCGCCTCGCCGTGCTGCGCGCGTCCATCCTCTCGTACGACTTGGGCGCCGCCACGCGGCGCAGGCAGGCGCTCGCCGTGTGCCAGCGGATGCTGCTGCCGCTCGCGCCCGGCGAGGACCCGATCGAGGCCGTGCGCGCGCGCCTGCCGGCGCACGCCTCCACGCTCTTCTGCTGCTCCGAGTGCAAGCGCATCGTCAACTCGGTGCAGGACGGCGGCGGCAAGGACACGGCGTTCAACGAGCTCGGCCTGTCGGCGAGCATGCTGCTCATCGACGGCGAGGTGCGCGAGGGGCACATGCGCTGCGCCAAGCGCTCGTCCGCCGCGCTGCGCACCGCCGTGGCGCTCGAGGCCGCCGCCGAGGCGCTGCAGCTCGAGCAGCTCGCGCCGGTCGGCGACCCGCTCCTGCCGCGCGACCTGCGGCCCGCGACCGTCGTCGCCACCATGTGCTGCGCCAAGGGCGGCAAGCGCACGCTGTCCGCCGCCGCCGCGGCCTCGGCCGCCGCGCGCGACTCCTCCTCGGAGGTGGCCAAGTTCCGGCGCGACCTCAAGTCGTGCTACGAGCAGGGCGCCAAGGCCACGAGCTGCGGCGACGTGCCGCTCGTGCGCATCCCCATCCTGGGGCGCGTCGCGCGCGTCTTCGGCAACTTCTACGCCATCTGCGCCATGTGCGGCGCGCTCGCGCGCGTGGCGCCCGGCTCGCGCTTCCGCGACGACATCTGCTGCATGCGCTGCGACTTTGCGATGCTCGTGGGCAAGGCGGCGGCCGCCGAGATGGCCGAGGCGCTGCCGCGGCCACCCCCGCCCTCGTGTCGCTACTGCGGCAAGGCGGAACCCGTGAACGGCAGCGGCATGAAGTGGCGGCGCGTCCAGAGCCCGGCCGACACCGGCGGGCGCAACGCGGGCGTGCCCGCGCCGCTGCGCGTGTGCTGGTGCGCTCCACTGCCCCATGCTTCAACCCCCACCCCGCAGCTGCGCATGCACACCACTAGCACACGACGCACAATCGAGCGGGTACCGCTCCACAGCACGCGATGCAATGCACCGTACACGGCATCAGCACTCTTTTGGTTGACCAGCTTGCGCCAATCGAACGAAGGTACTGCCCGACGCACTACCGCTCGTGGCTCGTGGCCGCGCACAAGGTCATGAGCACCCCCCAGATCTTCTCGCACCTGCTGTCGCGCGCGCGGCCGATCTTTGGCGCCAACGGCACCAAAGACGCCAACGGCACGCCCAAGGATGGCCTTCGCCTGAGCGACGAGGAGGGGCCGCCGTCGCTGGCCAGGAAGGCCAGCGCGCCCGCCAAGCGCCACGCCGCGCTCTCGCGCGCCATCAACAAGACGAAGCGCAAGCACCGGCACGCGGCGTGAGTGTGAAGCGCGTGGCAGTGCGTGGTCCCTGGTTCGTGTTAAAACGAGTTGGTGGCACGCGTGCCACCAACTCCGAAGCAAGAACTTGCAGCTTTTGTTCCGCACCAACCTTGCGATCCGGCACACCCGGCTGGCGCCCCTTCCGCCCAACCCACGCGTGTGGTGCCACGCGCGCGGTGCCACGAGCATGGAGCTCGCTTCGGACGAGGAGGACGAGGCGTACCAGCAGGCGCTGCGCGAGAGCCTCCGCGAGGCCCAGGCGCTCGCGAGCCAACCCGAAGTCTGCGAGCAGTGCGGCGGCGCGCCGTGCTACTGCCTGGCGATGCTGCGTGCGCACAACACCCCCCAGTCCGAGTGGACGGCCGAGCAGCTCGCCATGGCGGAGGCCGAACCCCAGTCGGCCGGCGCGGGACCCTCGCGCGACTGGGACGCGGATTCCGAGGTGGCCGCCGACGACGCGAGCAGCAGCGGCAACGACCTGGGCCTCGAGGCGCACGTGAGCGCGCACCAGGCGCTCGAGGAGAGCTACGTGCCGACATCGCCGACATACAGCCCCACGTCGCCGGGCTACAGCCCGCCCGCGCCCGCGCCCGCGCCCGCGCCCGCGCCCGCGCCCGCGCCCGCTCCCGCGCCCGCGCCCGCGCCCGCGCCCGCGCCCGCTCCCGCGCCCGCGCCCGCGCCCGCGCCCGCGCCCGCGCCCGCGCCCGCGCCGGACGAGTCGATGCCCGCATTCGTGCCCTCGGCTGCGGGGAAGCGCCCGGCCACGCCGGTGCCGGTGCCGGTGCCGGTGGCGAAGCGCGCCAAGGTTGTGGAGGGCGCGGACGCGCCCGCCGTGCTCGTGCGCGGCCACCCCAACGGCGCGTGGGAGCGCGAGAACGCGCGCGACATACGCGAGATCGAGGCGTACATGGACAAGCAAAGCGCGTTTGTGCACACGCGCGAGCAGATCAACAACCGGTGCTACGCGAAGAGCAAGTTCCCCGCGTGGCGGCGCAAGCTTGGCGAGGCGCTCAAGGAGCCCAAGGACTACGGCTACAAGAGCGTGCTGCACATGAACCGGCTGTCGAGCGACAACGCGCTCGTGTCGTACAAGGACCTCGACGACGCCGCGCAGGTGGAGGCGGAGGTGCAGCTGCTGGGGTGCTGCGACGGCGAGGACCAGGAGATGCGCGGCAAGCCGATGGGCTTCCTCACGCACAGCAACTACGAGACGAAGACCTTCGACTACGTGCGCGCGCACGTGGCCGAGCTGGTGCAGCACGTGCCTCTGCGCGGCGGCGCGTACCGCAGCACGCCGGCGCAGCGGCTGAGCGAGGGGGTCAAGGGCAAGTGCCTGCCGATCGACGTCAAGATGGCTATCCGGCGCGAGTGGCTCCACGAGGAGAAGGCGCGCTCCGCGCGCGACTTCAAGACCTACTGCCTGGCGCTCACCGCGCAGGAGCACGTGGAGCTGCTCTTCAACAAGGACCCGACGGGCTGCGGCAAGACGAGCAGCACGATCAAGCAGGCGATGGCGGGCATCGCGCTCGACGAGGCGTGGGCGAAGACGAAGCGCGACTGCGAGTCGCAGGGCCGCGTGGGCGTGCGCATGGAGAACCTGGGCCTGCGCGAGATGCCGCCGCCGGGCGCGTCCAGCGAGCACGGGCTCAGCCGCGTGGCGATCGCGCTCGTGCCCGAGGAGCTGATGCACCAGTGGGAGCTCGCGGCGCACGCCGTGTCCGAGGTGTACCAGAAGGAGTTTGGCAAGGGCTTCCACGTGTGGACGGGCTACGGTTGCATCACGCGCAAGAAGGGGTCGACGGAGGGCATCAAGCGCGTGCTGAGCGTGGCGCACGAGCTGACGGGCCAGACCGACCAGGCGCTCTTCTGGATCCTCAAGGCGGACACGCACGCGAGCAAGGTGGCGCTGCGCGACGCGCCCAACCTGGCCGTGTGGTACCGCATCTACGACGAGATGACGAGCGGCCGCAACACGGAGCCCAAGAACTCGTGGGAGGCGCAGTCGCCGTGCCTGCACAACGTCATCGTCAACGCGACGGTGCAGCAGCTGCAGCACCGCACGAGCCACCAGCCCAACCACCCGCTGCGCCTCGCGCTGCGCGGCCAGAACCTGTCGCTGAGCTGCCCCAAGCACGCGGCCATCGTCACGCTCTGCAGCTCGCCCGCGTGGCTGCGCCGCATGGCCGGCTCGGAGGTGGGCATCGCGCCGCACATGCCGCAGGGCATCCAGAAGATCGCGCTGCGCGTCAAGGTGCAGACGCTCGCGGGCGCGATTCGCGCGAGCGAGATGCTGATCACCACCACCAAGTCGCTCGTCGAGCAGCTGCTCTCGACCGTGGGCTGCAGCGGCATGGACCCGGCGGAGCGCCGCGACTTTGTGCAGCGCTGCGCGGCCATGCTCGAGCACGCCAAGGACGGCGCCCCCGTCGCGACCCGGCTCAGGAACGCGCTCGAGTCGACGCAGCGCGACCTCGCCGCCGTGCCCGAGGACCTGGAGAACCTGCAGCAAAACCTGGACCACAACCGCACCATGCGGCGCATGCGCGACGCGTACAAGACCATGATCCGCCTGTTCACGCGGCTCGTCGAGGCCGTGTGCAGCGACGAGCGCCCCGACTGCCCGATCACGCTCGAGCCCATCCCCATCGAGTTCACGTGCGTGCTGGCGTGCTGCGGCGGCTTCATCGACTCGCGCCAGGTCGGCATGCTCACCCGCTGCTGCTTCTGCCGCAAGCAGCTGAACGCCGGCGTGCTGCGCGTCGCCAAGGCGGTGCAGGCCATGGACGGCGGCGACGCCGCCTCCGCCCCCAAGGCGGAGGCGGCGCCGGCGCCGGCGCCTACCGGCGTGGCCGAGGGCGACGCCGCGTCGCTCGTCGCGGCGTACAAGGCCAAGGCGGGCCTCACGTGCAAGTCGTCGCTCGAGGCCGTCACCACGGGCATCCGCCTCGCGCTGCAGTGGAAGCCCAGGGGGCTGCGCGTGCTGCTCTGCTTCAACATCTCGAACTTCAGCGACAACGACAGCGAGCGCACGCGCGAGACGCGCCGCTTCATCGGCGGCGAGCTGCCGGCGCTCACCTCCGTCGAGGCCATGCTCAAGGGCGGGAGCAACCTGCTCAAGTACAAGGAGGACGACGACACCAACCGCGTGATGCTCATCAACACGGGCCACGGCTCCGCGTCGGTCGCCGGGCTCGACCTGGGCAACACGGACCTCGTGCTCTTCGACAACATGGCCACGCGCGGCGGCATCTCGGCGGCCACGGTCGTGCAGGCCATCGGCCGCGCCCTGCGCCCGCAGAAGTGCCCCGAGGCGCAGGCGCAGCGCAACCGCGCCCACTACCAGGCGACCGGCGCGTCCAACTGGGCGCCCAAGCTCGTGCTCACCATCAACCGCTACACGGAGGCGGCGGCCGTCGTCGCCTCCACGGCTTAGGCGCGCGCGCGTGGGGACCAGTGTGTGTGTGTGCGTGAGAGGTTCTTTGGCGTGTCTTAAAAAACTACCACGTGTTGTGTGCGTTACGCACGACTCTCTCTCGCCTCCCTTTTGAGCAGCAGCTTGGCCACAAGCGGCGGCACCGCGTTGCCCACCTGCAGGTAGGCGTCGGACTTGCGCAGCGGCAGCTTGTAGCCCTTGGGAAACGTCTGCAGCGCGGCGAGCTCGCTCGGCCACATGACGCAGTGGCTGATGGCCTTGCCGTCGCGAATGGTCACCCAGCAGTGCGCGTGCCGGCCACGCACCGTGTGCGCCAGGCCGTCGAGGGATGCGCAGCTGTTGCTCCACATGATCCGACGTTGAAGGTACTTGGTCTGACCAGGGGCTCGGTTCAGGCGCAGCTTGCCCTGGTAGGACGAGCAGCCCTGCCGCAGGTGCGTGCCACGTGGCATGCGCAGGACGCTACCTGCGGTGCGCCGCCGGGCCGTGCTCATCTGCCGCTCGAGGCACGCGATCAGCCGCGGCGTGCCCGCGATGAGGCGCGTGCGCGTTTGGGGCACACCGAGGAGCGACAAGTCACACTTGGCCCACGCGACGCGCCCCGGGTGGAGCTGCTGCGCGCGCTCGAGTGCCGCGACAACCCCCGGTGACGCAACCTGCTCCATGGACCACGACGTGCACCGCGAGCCAAGCATCAGCGCCAAGCTCCACTCGACCATCGCCACGGCCTGCGCTTGGCCGCGCGTGGCCACGTTGCCCTTGGCCGCGTTCACGTCACAGATCTTGGAAAACTTGATGCACGGCGGCGAGCAGTGCACGTGGAAGCGGCGCCCGTCCGTGGGCAGCCGCGCCGCCGCCTCGGGTGAGGGCAGAAGCAGGCATTGGTGCTCGGTCTGCGGGTGGTTGCGCCGGTGCGTCTCGAGTGCACGCGGGCAATTGTCGCACGCGTAGACCACGCGGCACCCTGCCTGCGCCGCCCCGGTGCAGAAACCACCCGCTCCAGAAAAGTAAGAGTACAGCTCGAGATGCCCAGGCGCGGTCGGGCGGCCTGCCCGGCGCGGGTCGGACACGCCGAGCAGCTCGTGGAGGGACGGTTGTCTCATGCAATGCTACTTTTGTTATCCACAAGGCTACACACCTGACCGGAGGCCTAACCAACGTTATTACACTTCCCCCGGGCCAGCACAAGCTACGATCGCGGTCTCGGTACGGCGTCTATTTTTTTGGTGGGGAGACGGTGGGAACGGGGAGAGGAGGGAGAGGGGTGGCCACTCAGTCGGTGGCCATGGAGCCGTAGCCGTCGATCGCCTCGCGCCACTGCACCCAGAGCTCAAACCCGCGGCACCAGTCCTGCACGACGTTGTGGTTGCCCTTGGTGCGCACCCTGTGTGCGTACGGGTTCTCGCGGGTCGGGTAACGCGCGCAAGCCTTCGTGAAGGCGTCCTTGCCGTCCTCCTCGTGCATCTTCGGCATGACCTCGCGCATGGCCTTGACCGCCGACTCGCCGGAGGGGATGGTAAACGCATCATCCGACTTGGCCACTAGGAGGAGCACGTAGACACCCTTGAGCACGCGAGAAGAAGCCGCCCCGGCGGCTTGCTCACTCATCGCGTGGCCGGTGAGGTCGCCATCGACCAAGGCCTTCTTGAACTGCTCGTGCAGCGCCTCGGTCATCTGGTCAGGGAACATCGCCTGCAGCTCCTGGAGGACCTGCGCCTTGAACTGCCCAGTGATGTTGGGAAGGCACCCCTTCTTCTCGCTGGACGGCTGCGACGGCTGCGACGGTGTGCGGGGACTGGTGTCGACATCTTCGTCCTCCGTGAGGTGGTAGGGCACGTAAGCCTCGTGCTCGTCCTCGCCCTCCGCCGCCGGGTTGCGCTTGAGCATCGCGTCAATACCCTCCAGCGCCGGGTCCACCTCGACCGAGGGCTTTGGCAGGGACGTCCCGCACGCAGGCAGCATCCACGGGCCCTTCTTCAGCTGTGCCGGCGTCGCCTTGTCCGAAACAAGCAAGATGCGGGTGAGCAGCATGTTCATCGCGGTGACGTAGTTCTCGTGCTCCTTCGTAGGCCCGCTCGTGTCGATCCAGCGCAGCGCGCGGAACATGTGGCGCAGCGCACGGTCGCGCTTGCCTGCGTCCCTGCCCAGCGCGATGGCGAGCGCGCGCAGCTGCTCCCACATGTCCTCGCCCTTGGGGTTGAACTGCTCCGTGAAGATGAGGTACCGGATGGCGTTGAGCGTCTCGTTGCACAGCTTGAACGCCGTGCCCTTGGTTACGCGGACGTTCTTGCCCGAGGACTGATCCTGGTTGTCCCGGAAGTCCACCAGCTTGCAGAGGAGTTTGAAGTAGGCGGGCACCAAGCGCGAGACCAGGTCGGGGTACTTCCTGTAAAAAGACTTGGTGTTGGACAGGAAGGTAAGCACGTAGTGCCCGTTGACCTTGTTGCCGTGCGAAATGGCCTCCTTCTCCTTGTCTTGAAGGCGGTCCACCAAGCCCTTCACCACGCTCTTGTCCCAGACTGCATCCTCCTCGGGCACCTTGTGGCTCGGGCCATCGAGGTACTGGTCCCACCAGTCGGGTTCGAGGCCGTCGCAGTGGAGCAAGTGCATGATGTCGTGGAAGAGCGACCGCTCCTTCTGCACCACCTCCTCCTCCTCCTCTGCCTCCTCCTCGGGCGCAAGGGAGTTGACCGCCGCGGCGTTGGGAAAGTAGTCGGTCAGGTCATCGTCGGCCACAATCTTGGAGCCCGGCCCGCACCGTCCGCCCCTGAAGGTCGTGCCAATCTCCTCGTTCCGATACCCAACCTTCAGGTCTCCCGCGCCCTGCTGCGCGGCAAACGTGTTGAGCGCGCTGAGCAAGTTGAAGGGAACGCGGCCGGAGATGTTCTTGCCGGTGTTTGGGTCGCTCGTGTCGCTCTCCCCACTCCACACCCTGATCATGTACTGCTCCACCTTGTAGTAGGTCTTCGCCTGGTCGAGCGTGCCGCGGTGCGTGAGGACGTCGATGTGGTAACCATCAGGCTCGTTGGGCACAAAGCCGATGAGCGTGTTCATGCAGCGGCCGAGCATCTGGTACTGCACCGCCTGGTTGTTGTCCTCCTTGGCCTTGCAGAAGACCATCGACTTAGGGATGTAGTGGAGGCGCTGCACCTCGGGCATCTGCGAGACGCCGCCTTCGGGGGGGAGCTCCAGGTCGCTGACCGAGAGCGTCAGCGCCGCGCTGAACAGGCCGTAGCCAATCGCCACCACGCGCAGGTTGCGGATCTCGTGGGCGCAGTCGTAGTCGGCCATGAGCTGGTGCACCGAAGTGAGTGCCTCACGCGCCGAGCCGTGCACCTCCAGCTCCGTCGCCTTCCACTCAATCGTGGTGCCCGTGGATGCCGACGCCAGCGGTGAGTTGTTGGACGCCTTCGTTGGCGACTTCACCGGGAGCATGACCACCAGCTTCACCGAGTCGCCCTCGCTCTTCGGCGCGCCGGGCACCTTCGCCTTCACCGCGATGCCGTTGCCCATGGCGCCCGCCACGATGGACCCACTCTTTGAGGTGTAGACCATGACGGCGGTCGGCTTCTTCAGCTTCTTGGCCAGGTTGACGACATGCCGGCCGTAGCCAGAGAGACCCCCCGCCGGATCCTTCTCCTGTGGGCTAGCCACGGTCGTCGGCGAGAGAACGAGCATCTTGTTGTAGTGGTGGTCCTCCACCTCGCCCGGCATCGCCCTGCCCTCCTTCACGGGATGCGGGTCGTTGAGGTGGGCCTTGATCCGCTGCGTGATCATGGCGAAGCCCTGCTCGTCCTTCCACGGAGTGCAGAAGCCGAGTGGGAGCTCCGGGTTGGCCCCGGCGTCAGAAAACTCGAACGTCTCGTCGTGTCGGCGCGTCTTGGCCGTTAGGAGGTTGCCCTTGAACCGGCTCAGCGTGGACCCGTACCGCACCCGGGCTTGCTCCGGCGTCTCGGTGTAGTAGAGTGGCTTCTTGGGGTCCTTCTTGGTTGTAACGTGCGCTCCCGCAGCGTCGCGCACTGGCGGCCGTGCGTCAGGGGTAGGGTTAGCCTTCGTCGCCCTCGGCAACTGGCTGGTCGATTGCCCGCGCACGACACCAGCCTTCTCGTGGTTGACGATCCGCTTCTCCCAGTACGCGGTCTCTATGACCTTCCGCTCAGCGCGGTTGTCGTACAAGGCCCGCTTGATGTTGTCGGGGGTCAGGGCGTTGCGCTCGCCGAAACTAGTCTCCTCGTCGTACAGCGTCTCCACAAACTGCTTCAGGCCGATGTAGTGCGTGCCGCCGCCGCGCGCCGGCTTGAGGGGCTTGAGCAACCAGGTGGCGCTCGGCCGCTTGTCGCCGGGCTTGGGCTGCAGCCGCTTCAGGTCGTCGTGTGGGGAGGCGAGGAGCTGCGAGCCCCAGATGGACTTCTCCTGCAGCGTCGCCAGCTGCGTCGCGCCGACAAGCACGGTGCGTGCCCAGTACGGGGAGTAGGAGTCGCGCAGGTGATGAAGAATGGTGTCCTTGTCGGCGTTCTCGGTCACATCGTCCTCGTCGCTGATCTTGCACAGGGCCTTGACCAGCGTGTCCGCCTCGTCGTGGACGGAGAGGACCGCCTTGCCGTCCGCCCGCCACTTCTTTAGGACCCGGGCGAAGATCTGCACGTCCCCGATCGTGTCGTGCGAGTAGAGGAAGATGTCGGCCTTGGCAAATCTATCGATGGCCTCCTCGGAGACCTCCTCCCCCTCCTTGGTGCTGTGCTGCCGCGTCGACTCGATCTGGGCGTAGCCCGACTCCTTCCAGCCCATGGTGTCGATCTTGCCTAGGACCTCGTCCAGCGCGGCGAGCTTGTAAGGCGCGACGCTGAGCGCCACCTTAGTGTCGGGGATCTGCAGCACGATCCCGATCAGCGCCAAGATCAGGTACGACTTGCTCTCGCGCGCCTGGCCCGAGATGCACAGAGGAGGGAGCACGACGTCGCCAGACGGGAGGAGCATCTTAGCATGCGCGATCCGCTTCGCCACCGTCGTCCCGTCGGCTTCATACGCGCTCTCACCCATCGCACGCACGTAGACCGAGGGCCACCGCTCCTCGCACCACCTCCAGAACGCCTCGCGGTTGTTGTAGGCGCTGAAGATGGCTGCGCGCAGGCCATTGAAGCCGCCATCCGAGCGCGGGTGGGCAGGCGCCTCGGCGCAGTCGCCGCCGGCCGCCTCCCGTCCCTCGTCCACTTCGGCTTGGTTGCCCACGATCGCTTGCCGGTAGTCCCAGAAGGACTGCACAAAGGGAAGGATCGTTTTGGCGCCAACGGTGACGTCGCCCTCGCCGGTGTGTGGGTCGCGGGCGAGCGCGCGGATGGGGCTCGCGCGCTTGTACTTGGCCTTGCTCAGCAGGCCCGTGCCCTTGACGCGCACCTTCTCGCCGAGCGCCACGAGGCGGTCGAGCCGCTTCAGCACCCCGACGATGCCGCTGACGTTGGGAGCGCACTTGGCAAAGGCACGCAGGCGGAGGGAGGCTCCCTCGTCGGCACGGAGCTTGGCGCGGCCCTGCTCGGACCCCTCCTGATTGGCTAGCTCGGCCTCGTCGGAGACCCTCTGCCGCTGGTTTTGGCGGTTGGACTCCTCTTCGAGTTCTTGCTGGCGCAGCTCTTCGAGCTCGTCCAGGGACATGTGATCGGGCGAGGCGCCGGAAGAGCCGCCGTCGTCCGACGAGCCCGCGCTCTGCATGCCGCCGCACAGGCTGAACATGCCCTGGATCGTGGAGGCCTTGAGGATGCCGTACTTGGACAAGGGCCGGCGGTCATCGAGCTGCTTGCCCCCAAAGACGAGGCGCGTGTGGCGCGCGGGGATGCCGATCTTGGCCGCGAGCTGCTCCTTGAAGTCGCTGACCGAGCCGGACAGCAGCACGTTGTCCACGGTGACCGTCTTACCCTGCTTGGGCTTGACAAAGACTTGCGTTGCCAGCAGGGACGGGGCGGCGGCGGTCACCACGGAGGTCGTACCGGCAGAGAGGAAACCCCACAGGGTCTGGGGGGCGGTGTAGCGAGCCCAGTAGAAGAGCAGGCACAGGAACGAGAAGGTCAAGCCTACCCAGTGAATGATGTTGAGCGCCGCATAGACCACGAGGCGAGCGGAGTAGAGGGGGTGCCCGATGCACCAGACGATGGAGAGCAGCAGGTCGACTGCGTAGGCCAGCGGCATCACCGTCAGGTTGTACAGCAGCCGCAGCGAACGCAGCACCAGCGTGACGACCGAGCGCTGCACCGCCACACGCTTGCTAAGCAGCAGGCGCCAGGCCCGAATGCGCCGCATGCTGGTCTTCTGGCGCCACGGCGCCACCCGGTCGGTGGGCGTAACCTTCTGCCAGACCCCATCTTCGGTCGGCTTGGGTAGGCGACCGGCCTTGGCGGCGGCGAGGGCAGTGGCGCGTCCGTTGTACCGAGTGGTGTTCTGCTGCGTGCCTGGATTGCGCCGCACGCCGCGAAAGATGCCCGCAAGTCGCTCGTGCTTGCGGCGCAGCTTGCGGCGGTGAGGAAACCAGGCGTCGTCGTACATCCAGGAGAGGTCGAGTGGGACCGGCGGGCGCGGTGGGCGCGGCGGTGTCTGCGGCGGCGTCTCGGGGTGGATGCGCGAGACGGCGGCGAGGAAGGACTTGGGGGTGTCGACGCACATTGGCGCGCCGATCACGGCCGATGCGGCCGGAACTTGGGTGTCCGCGGCATCGAGGAAGCCTTGGACGGGAAGGGTGCGGCTGACGTGCGCAGCACGCACCTTCCCAGAGAGCTGGCCTGCGCGGAAGGTGATGCCCGCGCAGTCCGCCGTGGGGGCGCTCGCGCTGAGGCACGCGATCAGAAAGAGCTTGGTCATCGTGTTGCCTGTCAGTGAAGGGAGCGCCGACAGGCGTCAGAACGGGCAGCGGATACGGGGGGTTGGCGGGGCGGGCGGGTCGCACGCGCAGCGCTCCCAAACGACGCGGGCCGTGGGGGGGGCCAGTCCCCGGGGCGTGCCCCGGCCGCCCCGGTCGGGGTGTGAGAGTGGCAGTCGAGGAGGTGGGACAGGGGATCGGAGCGCACGCACCGGCGCACGTCGCCGGCGCAACAGTCGTGGTGGTCATGGCTTCGTTCGGTAGCGTCGCGTGCGTGTTCGCCAATCTGGCAACTTTGCGGCGAAATCGCCCGCCGCCGCAAAAAAGCGAACACCATGGCATGCCACGGGGGGGGTGATAACGCGTGACACGCTTTTCGTGGCACCGTGCTCGCCTTCATGCGCAACTTGCGCCGGCCAGTGGGCGCGTAACGGTGCCACGATGGGGTGGCCCAGCGTGGCGCGCCCCGTTTCGTTTTGTGCGCGTGCCGCGTGCATAACCTACCACGGTGTCCGTTCATGGTAACGAGGAGTGGAGGCGCGCGCCCGCCACGCTCGGCACCGGCATGAGCGCGCACGCGGTGCAGATGCCGTCCCTCGCGGGGTTGCGCCTGAGCGCGGCCACCGGCGCGCCGGGCGACCCCTCCTCCGACTCCGGCCGCAGCACGCCGCCGCCCGCAGTGCTGCAGATGTACGGCAACCTCCAGAGCGCGGCGGCGCTCGCGGAACAGGCCAAGCTGGTCCTCGCGCAGGCCCGGGAGGCGGCGGCGGACGAGCGGAAGGCCGCCGCCGCCGCGGCGAAGGCGTCCGCCGCCGCGTCCAGAGCCGCGGAGCGGGCGGCCGAGCGGGAGGTGCAGGACAACGAGCAGGCGGCCAAGAACGAGATCCTGTGGAAGGCGCACAAGCTCAAGCAGCAGGCGGCCCGCGAGGACGCGCTGGAGCGCGTCAAGGTGGTCATGCAAAAGCTGGAGTGGCCCAAGAACCAGGGCCGCGAGTTGCCCAAGAGGGACCGGGAGCGGCTGCTCAGGGAGCTGTTCGAGGCGCAGAAGACCATCGACCGGACGGCCCAGACCTGGGCCCAGCTGTCCAAGAACCGCCGCAAGTACAAGGAGCAGCTGGCGCTGATCGAGGAGGCCCGCGAGTGGCGCGAGAGCGCGAGGCCCGCCGCCAGGAAGATGGGCAACATCCTCAAGCAGCGCAAGGTCGACAAGAGCAAGTTCGAAAGGGACATGGCGAAGCACGCGAAGCGGCGCAAGGAGGCAAAGGTGCAGCAGCAGCGCACCGACCGCGAAAAACGCGTCGCGGCCGCGCGCGCGGCGGCCGACGCGGCGGCGCATGAGCGCATTGCGCAGATGGCCGCGCAGGCCGCGCAGGCGGGCGTGCAGGGCGCGGAGGAGGTGCTCGAGGCCAAGTGCGAGGACGCGCTCGGGCAGCTGCACGAGATGCGCGCCGAGCTCAAGGCCATGGCGCAGAAGTTTGGCCAGGCCATGATCGACGTCGAGGACAACTGCGCGGCCATCGACCCGTCCAAGGGCAAGCACGACCAGTGGATGTACGACATCATGCGGGAGCTGGCCAAGCTGCAGGCCTGGATCGAGCAGAAGGAGTTCCAGGACCCGGGCGAGGACGGCTGGGACGTCGCGGGCCACCTCGCGCAGGGCGGCGAGTCGCTCGCCGACAGCGACAGCGACAGCGACAGCGACGAGGAGGACGTCGCGAACAACCCCTTCTGGCAGGCCAAGGGCGCCACCGAGGGCAAGGGCAACCTCTTCGATGACCTCGACGAGGCCTTTGGCAAGGACGACGAGATCGAGGCCGAGGAGGACGACAGCGACGAGTTCCAGATGAACCTCGTGCTCACGACGGAGGTGGCCATCGCCAACAACGACTCGCCCGAGGCGCGCGAGCGCGCCGAGAAGTTCCTCGCGGCCTTCCTCGCCATGCTCAAGGCCCACGAGGACACCAAGAACATGACGCAGTGGACGCCGGCCAACCTCGCGGCCTACCAGCTCGGGCCGAGGACGGTCCTGCTCTCGCTCATGCTCACGTACGACCTCGTCGAGAAGGGGCGCAACGTCGAGGAGGGCACACCGACGCCCTACGACATCATCCAGGGGCACCTGGACGGCGTCACGCTCGAGCAGTGGTACAACGCGACCGAGATCGTCGTGACGAACGTTGAGGGCACCGGCATCCCGTCCGTCAACGACGAGGAGGCCGAGTGGCTCGACGAGCACGCGTCGGGGTGGGAGGACGTCAACGACAAGGGCCGCCTGCTCAACCTGATCATGCAGGCGCAGTCCGCGCTCCAGCTCCGGGCCGACCACAGCGACCCCAAGAAGGAGATCCAGCGCTTCGACGCAACGGACAAGGAGAAGCGGTACGTGTACGAGGCGTACAAGGACCAGCTGGGCATCCCCCCCAACTGGCTCGACGACCCCGCGACGGCCGAGCAGCTCGACGACGAGATGAAGCTGGCGATGCTCCGGATCGCGCGCGAGGCGTTTGGCGACCTCACCAACGAGGAGGAGGGCGACGACGTCGACGACGACGTCGACGAGGACCTCGGCGTGATGAACTGAGCGCAGGGGCGCGCGCACGTGCGCACGCGCGCGCGTGGGTGTGTGGAG
>Ga0206131_10002052_pt1 | contig 24900 bp, 28 predicted proteins | sample Helgoland_Spring_FD_148636 | JGI IMG/M metagenome (GOLD analysis project Ga0206131, IMG submission 148636) | Pelagic subsurface seawater microbial communities from Kabeltonne, Helgoland, North Sea - Helgoland_Spring_Bloom_20160517_1 | ecosystem: Environmental > Aquatic > Marine > Epipelagic ...
ATTAAAAAAAGGCCATGGTGGATGAATAATGATAAGAATCTTAATTATGAATTTAAATATATAGAAAATGAGCTTTTAATTTCTAGAACTAAATATGAATGGGAAAAATGGATATAATCTAAAGACAATAATAAAAAATATCTTAAATCGTGGGAAAATGATAATTGTAATAAACCAGAAGAAGAATTATTCATAACCTTAAAGTGTTCTGAATGTACTTAAACTTTTTAGTAAATATAACTTTTTCTTAAAAAGTTTTAATAAATAAAAATAAAAAAAACTTTTTCTTAAAAGTTTGTTTTTTCTTAAAAAGCTTAGTTAGAGTATGCGAGACCACCCATACCACTCATGATTCGGAGAACATTGTAGTTGATGGCGAAAATTTTACCAGTAGCAGGACATGGTGTTTGAGTTCCAGATGTTGCTTGAAGTAAAGCATTATCAATTCGTGAGAAATTGCATGTTCCAGATGGTTGGTGTTCTTCTGGTTTAAGGGCAAAAGAATATACAGCAATACTATCATTGGCATCAACACCACCATATCCTGTGTGATGCTCCCAAACTTGAACTCTAGTAAAGTATTTCATAGGACGTGCTCCAAATCTTTCATGACCATTAAGTTTTAATGTAAAAAGATTTGTATCAGTGTTAGCATTACCGTGTGCTTGAACTGTACCAGAAGTGGGAGCAGCACCATTGTTAGCATATGCACCAGTCCATATAAGTTCCTTAACAGGATGATTAAAATTTAATTCCTGTGATACATTAGCACTTCCAGCTTGTTCTTGTACTTGTTCAATAAGATATTCGTGGGACTGTTGTGCGAATCTACGTCTTTCATCAGTATCTAAATAAATGTAATCAACCCATAATTTAGCAGCAGTTTCGTTCAAAGCTGCACTGAATGTCAATTTTACTTTAACTTCGTGATATTGAAGAGCAATAAGTGGAAGAGCAAGACCTGGATTTCTACAAAACCAGAACTGAAGTGGAACATAAATTATACCTGGTGCGATAGCTGCGCTATCAACTCCTCCAGCACTGGACATTCTTTGTAATTTAGTTGCTCTTGCTGTTGCCGCTCTTACACGAGCAATTGCGGTTTCTATTCCGGCAGCGACACTTGCTTCTAAAGTAGTAGAGAAGGTAGAACCAGCTTCGGCGATCGCTGCGGTGATTGCGGTGTTATCTCCAACGGTAGGGACATCAGCAGCGGTAGATGCTGGTAAAGCAGGATCTCCAGTGACCATATCAGCTGTAGGAATATACTTATTACCATTAGGATTAGCATCAGTTAATTGAAAATAGGTTTCCATAAAATGTCCACTATGTTTATCAATTTGTTGTCCACCGATTTCAAGTTCAACTTTATCTAATAAGTGTGTACCATAATTATTATCGTCATCGGCGTCTAGTGTACCAGCATCAACTTCATAATACATTCGATGTATTAAATCACCATTTCTTGAAATAGTTGCTGTAGTCATTTGTGATGCGGCGACATTTCCGTTAAGTGTTTGTTCGATACATTCCATTGAGAAATTAGTGTGTCTTCTGTAAACTACTTTAAAGAAAGTAATTTGTGGATTTCCAGTAAGATAGATATCTTGAGCGCCATAAGCGACTAATTGCATTAAACCTCCTCCCATTTTATACTATTAGCAAAGAAAATAATTTTGGAAAAAAACGCTAATTAATTTAATTAATTTAAATACTTTTTAGAAAAAAGTAAAGCAAAAATAAATTTTGGTCCAAGCTTTTCATAAAAGCTTTTTCTTAAAGATTAATACTTTTCATAAAGTACATTAAAATATAAATAAAATAAAAACTTTTTAGATCAAAATAATTTTTTTACTATTTTTTTAATTTTTGGTAAAGCTTTTTCTTAAAAAGCTTAGTTGGAGTAAGCAAGACCACCCATACCACTCATGATTCTGAGAACATTGTAGTTAACAGCATAGATTCTTTCTACCTGGAAAGTATTAGAAGACATAAGTTTTGCTGTATCAATTCTAGAGAAATTACATGTTCCAGATGGTTGATGTTCTTCTGGTTTAAGGGCAAAAGAGTAACAATTAATTTCTCTATTTAATGATGAACATCTTGACTTTGGATCTTGAGCACGAGCAATAACACTTACATGGACACTATGTGTTGTAGCAGTGGTTATACCTGTAGTTGTAGCTAATGTAAGTGTAACATTAGTATCTGCGAGTGCATTATTTGCTACAGTAATAACTTGACTTACCACTGTATGAGATTGTAAACCAAGATTGGTTCCCCCCGCGGTGTCTGGATCAATAACACTCACAGATATGCTTAATAAATCACCAACATGAACATCAAAAGGAACATCATCATCTGCTTTACCTAAAATCAAAGTGTTAGTAGTCAAATTACATTCATCTATATTGTCGACGTCAGCGACGGCAACGACAGCACATTCTCCTGGCGCAACAGCAGTACCATCAGCATTAGTTCCAGTTGCACCAGTAAGAACAAGTGGTGATGCTAACATTTGTGGTCGTTCCATTTCTTTAATATTGTATCCAGGAACTGCAGTGTGATGATCAAGTGGTTGTCTAATTTGGAAATATTCTCGGTCTTGTTCAGCAAATCTATCATGACCATTAAGACTTAATTTAACTTTTTGTGTCAAAATTGTATCGGTAGCAGTTGCTGATGTGGCAGTTGTCCATATTAATTCTTTGACTGGATGATTAAAGTTAAGTTTATAGGAAGTGTTAGAAGTACCTTCTGTTTGGTATTGAAGTTGTTCAATAAGGTATTCATGTGATTGTTGGGCAAATCTTCGTCTTTCATCAGTGTCAAGATATACATAATCAACCCATACTTCACATGTTGGTGTTGCGCCCGTGTCGTCTCGTGTTGCATTATTACCTGTATCCCATGTGAATTTAAGTTTAACTTCGTGGTATTGAAGAGCAATAAGTGGTAAAGCAAGTCCAGGATTACGGCAAAACCAAAACTGAAGAGGAACCATAATAGATTGTTGTGATGTACCACCTGAGGCAGAAAGTGCACCACTGGTAACAAGGGTATTAGAGTAACCACCAGTTAAATATTTGTATCCAGCAGCTTTTGATTCAGGTGTACTAAGTTCAGCCCATATTTTTAACCATTCTTGTGTGTGTTTATCTATTTTTTGACCACCGATTTCAAGCTCAACTTCAGAAATAAGATTATCTCCTTGAATACCATTTGCAACATCTTGGTCACATCTTACATAAACATTGTGAACTAAATCACCATTTCTTGAAATGGTAACAGTTCCTGTAGTTGTAGCTGCAGCATTTAATTGTTGTGTACCATTAATTGTTTGTTGTATTGCTTCCATAGAGAAATTAGTGTGTCGTCTGTATACTACTTTAAAGAAAGTAATTTGTGGATTTCCAGTAAGATAGATATCTTGAGCGCCATAAGCGACTAATTGCATTAAACCTCCTCCCATTTTATACTATTAGCAAAGAAAAAAATTTTGGAAAAAAACGCTAATTAAAACTTTTAAAAAAAAAACTTTTTAAGAAAAAGCTTGAACAAAAATAAAACTTCTTAAGAAAGATATATCAAAAAAGCTTTTTAACAAAAAGCTTGACCAAAAAAAAAGTAAAATCAAAAACTAAACTATTATTTTGGTCAACCTTTTTGAAAAGGTTAAAAAACTTTTTAAATACTTTTGGTCAACCTTTTTAAAAAGGTTAAAACTTAAAGAAAAAATATGTACTATATTATATGATGATTAGTGTTGATAGAGCAATCGGTGTAGGTTTAGGATTAGGATTAACTTTTTTATCTATTAGTGGATTAAAATGTGTAAATTGTCAAGAACAATGTAATAGTTCTGAATCAAAAAAATGTCCAAAAAGTAATAAATGTTCAAAAGTTAATATGAATTTAGGCTTAGGGTCTTTTGCTGTTGCAGGAGGTTTAATGGTTTACAAAAATACTTTTTAGAAAAAAGTATAGTCAAAAATACTATAGATTATTTAAAACTTTTTTAAAGTTTCTTTAAGCTTTGACCAAAACATACTTTTAATTTTGTTAAAACTTTTTTAAAGTTTTATTGATAACTTAAGAACAAGAATATAAATATAAGTATAATGGATAGAAATATTACTATTTGTGCAACTGATTTAACAGTAATAACTGGACATAATCCATACAAATCTATTGATGAGATAATTCTTAAGTTTTGGAAAAGATATTATAAATCGGATTATTTAAAATTTGTAGAATCCTTAAATGCCAAGAATATTAAGATGAAAAAAGAAGAAACTGATTATGATATAGTAACTAGAATATCTAAAGAAAATAATGTATATTTAGGTAATAAATTATCACAATGTTTTAAATCAGAAGATGTGAGTGCGTTAAATAAAAATAAAGAATCAATTATTAAATCATTAGAATCTAAATTATCTGGTGAAAAGAAGGAAGAATTTAATAAATCATTAAATTCATTAACAAATACCTCATTTGGTATAAAATATGAATCTAAAGGTGGAGAATTGTATGAAGAAAAAACTAATAATAAAATTATTAAAACAAGTAAATACTATAAGAATGAATTGTTTCAAATACCAAATGAATATGATAAGATAGATACATGGGGAATAGGTGGAAAAATAGATGGAATATTGTTGCCTGAAAATATTATTATAGAGATTAAGAATCGCGTAAAAAATCTATTTTACAAATTGCGAGGTTATGAAAAAGTGCAATGTTTTGTCTATATGTTTTTATTAGAATCACATTCTACAGATTTAGTTGAAGTTCTTAAAGATAAAAATGATAATTCAATAAATATTATTAGGGTAGATTTTGATGAATCATTTTGGGAAGAAGAAATTATGTTAAGATTAGAAGAATTTATAAGTGATTTTTATAATTTTTTGGAAGATCCTAAAAGAAAATTAAAATTATTAACAATTTAATTTAATTCATATTTATTTTCTTAATAAATTATATATATAATGTTTGGCGGAAGTTTTAGTTTAAGCGGTGGTTACAAAAAAAAATCAAAAGCGCGTTCACGTAAAAGATTAAAACCTAAAAGACATTGTAGTGGCTCGGGACCACATCTTAAAGGAATAAAAAAAAAAAGGAGTAAAAAAAGAAGTAATCGAAAAAGAAGCTCTAGAAGAATGAGAGGTGGTCAGTGTGGATTATCAAAAAATCAAGGTGGTGGTGGAGCACACAATAAACATATAGAACATCAAAATGGTGGAAGGCGTTCATCAAAACAGATGAGAGGTGGTGGAGCACACAATAAACATATAGAACATCAAAATGGTGGAAGGCGTTCATCAAAACAGATGAGAGGTGGTTTTAGTAGTTGTGGAGGCAATAAACATGAAAATGGAAAAAATAACAAAGGAGGTGGAAGGCGTTCATCAAAAAAGATGAGAGGTGGTTTTGGTAGTTGTGGAGGTAATCATAAACATAAAGAACCATTTAAAGGAGGTGGAAAACACGATGAAAAACATGGACAACATGGAGGTGTACTTAAATTAACAGAAGAAAAGTAATTTATTTTTTAAAATTTATTTCTAAATTTTCATCATATTTTTTAGTTTGGATAAAATTATAATCTTTTAATTTTTCATTCATATTATCTTTAGTTGATTCTCTATTATTATTCATAGACTGTCTTTGTGGATTTGCTAATTCTAAATTCATTACAGAATTGCTTTTAAGATTAATATCGCGTTCTAATTGGGTTGAAATAGGTTTATGTACTTTAACATCGATTTCTTTAACTTCAAGTGAATTAAGTAAATTATTAAGACTATTATAATCCATTAATTAAACTTTATAAAAGTTTTAACAAAAATAAACTTTATAAAAGTTTTAACAAAAATAAACTTTATAAAAGTTTTAACAAAAATAAACTTTATAAAAGTTTTAACAAAAATAAACTTTATAAAAGTTTTAACAAAAATAAACTTTATAAAAGTTTTAACAAAAATATTATATAATGATCAGACCAGCAACAACAAGCATGGAACAAATTATCAGTTAACAATAAAATACAGAGTAAAAGCAAGATATGGAAAAATGGAAAATATTTCTTAATATTTTCATTAATAATAACTATTGTTGTGTTTATTGTTTTACTAATAATGGATAAAAAGAAAAAGAAACAAAGAAGAAAATTGAAATAAATATTATTATTAATTTATAATTAAATAATGTGGAGAATAGTAGGTTTACCTTGGTCATCTAGTAGAATGGCATTATTAAAAACAAAAAAAATAGTATTTACTGTAAAGAAACCAAAAAAACCATTAAAACCATTAAAACCATTAAAAGATAAATCTAATACATATGATAAAGAATTAGGAGTTGAGTTCCCTAGTAGTCGATTTAATTAATTCTTTTAGTTCTATTATTTCTTTTCTAAGATCTTCTTTATCTAAAACTACAAAATCATCTTCTTCTTTTTTATATTCAATAGCATAATTACTTTTATATACATATACAACACCATTCCATAAATTACTTGTAGTCCACCATAACATACCTAAAGAAAAATCTAATATATAATATCCACAATAAAATAGTAGCATATTATATAAAATTATTTTTTATATTTTGTTAAAACTTTTATAAAGTTTATTTTTGTTAAAACTTTTTAAAGTTTACCTCCTTTAGACAAATTATCTAATGCCCATAATGGCTGTAAATTAGTATAATGAAAACATTTATTTTGTTCAACTTCATCAAGCAAATTAAAAGAACAACATGGTTTAATATGGTCTATATGCCAGTCTCCATGATTTTCCCATGTCATACCTTCTGTAAATTTACTTTCTAAATATCCTTTTAAGAATTTTATATCACAACCTATTAATTCCATTGTATTATTATTTTTAGTAGCTCTTTTAGCACGTAATGCAGATCCAAGTCTACTTCTTAGGGTTTTTACAAGTTTAAATTCAGGATCAGTTAATTTGCGTTGTTTTTCATATTTATTCATAGTTTCTTGAATTTGTTTTCTATTATCTTTTCGATAAACAGATAAACATGTTTTGCAATCATTTCTTAATTTATCCCAATGAGTCTTTAAAAAATTGTAATCTGTTAATGGTTTCCAAATTTTACATCTACAACATATTTTACCTACTACCGAATTTATAGTTTCATGAGGAATGCGATGTTTTGATGGTTTACCTTTTACCAAATCTTCATATGATTTTTCTGTTTTAATTTTTTCCCATGATTTTATATCTTGTTTTTTGTTTTCTTCTTCTACTATTTTAAAAACATATCCACCCGTTTGTGATATTTCATTTTTAATAACTTTATTAATATTAGATGGTTGTAGATTAAGTTTTTGGGCTACATCTCGTTGTGAATTAAATTTAATCCAAGACTCAGGTATATCTTCTAATATTAATAATTTTCCATATACAACTTTAATAAGTTTCTTTTTATTTTGTTTTTCCATACACTTTAACTTATTGTATTCGGATATTCTTTCTTTATTTTTTTGTCTCCATAATTTTGATTTATTTCTACAATCTTCACAATTTGTAAGCATTTTTTCTTTAACTAAAAAACATGAAGTATCTTTTTCTTTAGAACACTTTTTACACTTCATTTATAAAATAAAAAAGTAAATTAGTTTAAGTAATTATAATTATTATATTTACATATACTTCGTATTAACGGAGTCGGAGAACTAAATGGAGTGTCGACTCCTTCTGTATATTGTAGTCAGATAGAGTTCGTCCATCTTCAAGTTGTTTACCGGCAAAAATGAGTCTTTGTTGATCAGGTGGAATTCCTTCTTTATCTTGAATTTTGGCTTTAACATTTTCAATAGAATCACTTGCTTCTACTTCTAGTGTAATTGTTTTTCCAGTTAGTGTTTTCACGAATATTTGCATCTTTATACAAATAATATATATTATTATTTTTAAATCAATTTTTTTAAACTTTATTTGCGTTTGTTAAAACAATAAAAAATGAATAAATAATATAATGGAATCTAGGGGTATAAGATATAAATTTAAAAAATTGTCTCCAATGAATATAAAGAAACTGAATAAAAATATTCAAAATTATTTTATAAAATTAGATAAAAATTGGTATAATTTGATTGATTTATATGAATCTTTAAATACAAGTAAAATAAATCCTCAAACGAATGAACCATTTAAACAAAAAGAAATACAAAAAATATTAAAATTATATAAAGAATTAATAGAAGTTGAACCTAAATTTAATAGTAATAATGAAAATAATGGAAATAATGAAAAATTATTAACAGACTATATAGATTTATTTGAATCACAATTAACTGAGTTATATTCTAAACAGGAAGAAATATATGCTTTAACACAAATACATCATCATGAAATAGAAGAAATTAATAAAAAATTATCTTAATAAATTTCTAATATTTATATGATTTTTTTTAGATTTATGTTTCATTGATTTGAATAATTTATTTAATTTCATATTATTTAATTTATTTTTTTTAGAGTATTTTGTTTTACAACAACTTTTTTTACATCCTTTTTTACATTTTTTTTTACATCCTTTACAACTTTTCTTTTTACAACCTTTTTTAGAACATTTATTTTTGTTTGATAGTTTATGACTTAAAGGTTTTAAATGTTTTAAAATAGTATTCATTATATCACCTGAATTCCGCATTCCTTGGTGTTCTGCTACTTCTTTACCTCTCCGTATCATAACAATTTTAGGAAATCCCATTACATTTTTACCTAATCCACCATCAATATGATCTTTAAAATCATCACGAACTTTAACAACTCCTATATTTTTTCTTTTACAACTTTGTTCTACTTTAGACCATTCTTGTTCCATTGATTTACAATGTCCACACCAATTAGCATAAAACCACATAGCAAAATCTTTATTTTTTAATTTAGAATTTAAATTATTTAAACTTGTCATATTATCAACATTCATTTATAATAAACGCATAGAAAATAAATTTATTTAGATTTGTTTAATTTATCATATATTATATTATAATCATAAACATTTACATTATGATAACCAATAATACATGGTTCATCATTATTTACTCTTCCACAACAATCATATGTATTAGTAGAATTATTAAATCTTCTAATATGATGTTTACATGATGTTTTTGTATTTTCGTTTATTTTAAATCCTACGCTACAATTTACACATTTAAAAACATAATTATTTATATCATTATTATTATTTAAATCTATATTATCATCTATAGTATTTAATTTACGTTCTTTAATAGATTCAATAATCCATGTAGGAGCACACCACATATCAGCCAAATGTTCTAGATAATCTAAAGAAACATCTTTATGAATAGTCAATTTATTAAATTTAATACTATCAAAAAGGGATAATACAGCTGATTTATCTTCCCATAATGTATATGTATTATGTTCATCATTAGATTCTGAAAAATTAATTAAACCTGATAAAAACCAGTCAATATTTAGATAAGTTTCATAATATTTTTTGGGAATAATAAGATTCCCATCTCTTAAATTTAAAATAATAGACATAATTAAAATATAATAAAAATATATTTTTAAGTTCATAAAAATATATTTTTAAGTTCATAAAAATGACTTAATTGTATACCCAAGTTTAGAACATTCAGATTTTGCGCCGCCAAGACATGCATTCTGCCCGAATAGATCATCATTCATACGCAGCCAATTAAACCATAAGACCCTTCGGTCAGCAGAGGACATGGTCGGGGGTGGGGTCAAAAGGGTTTGGCAATTTTGTTCGTTTTTGATGTTCTACCAGCAGTTGTTGTTACTATAGGTGTTGTTCTACCAGCAGTTGATGTTACTATAGGTGTTGTTCTACTAGCAGTTGTAGAAAATGGTGTTGTTCTACTAGCAGTTGTAGAAAATGGTGTTGTTCTACTAGCAGTTGTTGAAAATGGTGTTGTTCTACCAGCAGTTGTTGAAAATGGTGTTGTTCTACTAGCAGTTGTTTTACCAGCAGTTGTTGAAAATGGTGTTGTTCTACCAGCTGTTGTTGAAAATGGTGTTGTTCTACTAGCAGTTGTTTTACCAGCAGTTGTTGAAAATGGTGTTGTTCTACCAGCAGTTGTTGAAAATGGTGTTGTTCTACTAGCAGTTGTTTTACCAGCAGTTGTTGAAAATGGTGTTGTTGGTATACTTGTAGTTGTTGGTATACTTGTAGTTGTTGGTATACTTGTAGTTGTTGGTATACTTGTAGTTGTTGGTATACTTGTAGTTGTTGGTATACTTGTAGTTGTTGGTATAGTTGTAGTTGTTGGTATACTTGTAGTTGTTGGTTCTGGTGGCCAAATATTAATATCAATTATATTATTATTATTATTATCTAATGTTCTATATAACCACTTATAATTTTCGTCATTTAATAGATTAATAAGTGTCATTTTCTTAGGTGGCGCGTCTTTAGTACAAAGCTTATCAGGCCATTCATCGGTCGAGCACACACGTGTTTTAGGGTCCATTTTTGCATTTTGGATCTTTTGAATCAATTGGCACGACCGCGTGTCCGAAGGACAGTCGTCTACTTTAGATTGGCAGAGCGGTCCCCAAAAGCAAGTCGAGCCTTGTTCTTCTTCGCCCTTTGCAGTATTGCAGTCACAGACTGGCTTGGTGAAGCCACCTTCAATGTCGCCACAATTTTCCCTGACGAATCTGCAAGTACCACCATTAAAACACGTATTCCCTTCCCGCAACAACAGTTCTTGATTGCAACGCTGCAACTCTTGCTTCGCTGTAAACGAAATCCGTTCTTTTTGGTCAATCTTGCTATCACCGTTGGCGTCAATCTCTATGAACTGCTCGTCCGTCATTCCTGACATTTCGCTGGATCGGTTGCTCCGAGCGACAGCGTTTTCTCCAATATGTACCGTATCTTTTATTTTTACATAATTGGCTTTATTAATTAATATCGCAAATATATTTTCAGTATAATTTTCATTATTATCATGTGGAATTACAATAGTTCTATTTTCAAAAAATTTATAATTAACTATCATTGCACAAATAGTATTACCTTCTGAATTATTGTGTTTGAAATATTCATTTATAACAACTATAAAATATCTTTCATATATTTTTTTATGTTTTTCTGTTCCATAAATCTCTGATATTATAAAGCCATTACCTATTAATGGATTAGTTTCTTCAATTAAATCTTCCGCAAAGTAAGTGTTCTGTGAATCGGCTTCTTCCAAAGACCATTTATTAATATTTAATTTTATAAAGGTCTTGTCTTTGGGTGTAATTATATTTTTAAAATTTGTTCTTGTTTTTGGATATTGATTATTACCGAAAAAATTAATGTATTTCTGCATTTCTTGTTCGTAATCCACACTTCTGGCTCGGACCTCTGCCTCTGCCAGCCACCTATTATCGGGTGCCAATGGCCATGCCGGCCATTCTGCCTCCATCTTTATTTTCTTCAGGGCCGTTTTCACATAACTAGTATTTATTTTAATTTTGTATGGGAAATAATCTAACTCAACATCGACGCCACCCACGTGCATCGAAATCGTAGTAATATCCTCTAATTTAAAATTGTTTTTAAAATATTTATAACTGTTTGAAATATAATTAAAATATTCTTTATATTTTTTTTTTATATTAACATTAAATATATTATCTAAATTTTTTTGTTGTTCGTTTATGTCCTTTTCCCATTTTGATTTATTTTCATATATATAATCATTAATTATTGAATTAATATTAGTAAATAGTGTAAGATGGCTCCTTATTTTAATCACTACGTCAAAATGATGCTTTGCATTCGCGATCACGGTCATCAGGCTCTTATCTAATGTAAATGATTTTGAATATTGAAATAATATACTAGGCATCTTGTTCGCAAAGAGACCTGTTTCAGTATTAATTTCGTCAGATTCATTTAAAATTTTTAAAATATTATCATATCTTTTTTTTTTATTTTCAGAATCTATTTTTATTTTATCTAAATTTTCAGACCAATATGTTGTTGGTGTTGATTCATCTTTACCAATAAAACTTGTCTTCGTAGTCGGAATAATGTGAAGTGTTCCTGTTGGTTTATCCACCTTATTAATATCAGGATATTTTAATCCATTACAAGGAAAAATACCAGGTTCTAATAAACATGAATCAGCTTTTATAATTAAATATTTTTTGTAATCCCAATTATTTATCTTAACTAATTCATTATTATTATTTTTAATACTTATTTTGTTAATTCGTTTAAATTTATTAATTGTTTTTAATTCAAATACTTTACAAGATAGTTTAGAATCTTCTTCAATATTACTAAAAGGAACTATTTCTGTTATATTATAATATTTAAAATTTGGTATAGCATTAGATATATGATCATTATATTTATACTCTGATATATTATTTTGATTATTATTTTTAATAATATTAAAACTTGTTATAATACCTTCTATAAATATATTATAATCAGATTTTATATTTGATTTAATATTTAATAATGAACCATATTTATTATTCGACGTCCAAGTTGGAACGAAGTTTTTAGGATTATTGAAATTAGATGTTTTAAATATATTTATAATTGTATCATCATTATTTTCATTCAAACAATTATTGCCTTTACACCATATAAAAGATTCATTAATTCTGGGAATTGGTTCTTGATTACCGGTTTCAGTAGTAATGTCATCTATAAATTCATTTTGATATTCATATTTTGTTTTATAACTATTATCATATAATCTACATTCTGCATCAATATAAGAAAATATTTTTTTATAATCTGTTAAAAATGGATTATTATCACCACCCCCCCCTATATTTCCAGGTTTTATTAAATAATTAATATATTTACACTTGTTATTATCTATACATTTTTGTTTACATTTCTCTTTTGTTAAAATTACCCTTTTGTCTTTTTGTATGGCGAGAGTGGGTGCGTGTCGCTCAATTCTAATATTTTTAGATAATTTATAACTATCACCTGTGTTAGGTATAACAATATCTTTTTTTATATTATCTAATGTAGTTTTGGTTTCTTTTAGTCTATCATTCTTGTTTTTTTTTTTCCATTGTATGTTGTAGGCGAAAATTTTTTTAGCTTCGTCGCGAGAGGCCAATACTTGATTCTTAGGTAAATTATACAAAGGAATGTCAATTTTATAACAACAACTATTTTCATCTTCGTAATCACAAGCATCGCAATCATTACATAACTCAGATGCTGCTTTAGTAGGTTGAAAATGTTCAGAATTATTATATAAATAGTATAATAATAATATTAATATTAAAAAAATTAAATAAATTTTCATCATTACAATAGATTAATATTATAATTATTATTAATATTCTTATTTTCTGTTAACAAATTAATAATTTTTTGAAGTTCCATATTTACATTTTCTTCTTTAGATTCACATCTAACATTAGATTCTTCTTGATCTTCTTCTAGATTATCATTAGGTTCTTCTTCTTCTTCTTCAAAATCACTAAAATTTAACGGACTATTTTTATCAGTAATTATATCTTCATTTCCATTATGATTATACATATATAGTGAACTTAAATTGTTAAAACCATCTTTATACATAATCCCAATATTATATGTTTTATTAGGAATATTTTTAATATGATATTCTAATAATGTATTCGTATTATTATATAAATATAAATTAAATTTATTATTTAAATCATTAGAAAATAATAAAATATAATATATTTTAATTGAAGGATATGGTTTTATCCAAGTCAATTTTATACCTTTATTACCTCCAGTTGCTTTTAAAGTATCTATCGATGGTAAATCAGAATTAAAGTTTTCTTTAGTTTTTAAAAATAAAACAATAAGACCTATTATTATACACACTATTAAAAGTAATTGTATCATTAATATAAATATATAAAAAAATAATACTAAAACTAAATTAAAATGTATCAAGTTCATTGTCATAACATAATTTCCATACATTTAATTGACTAGTTCTTCCTGGTCGTTGTCCTCTACCTATAATTTGTTTAGTGCGGTCTTTCTTCATTGAATGATACAATACAATATCAGTTGAATTTTCTAAATTAATACCATTTGCACAATAATTTGCATTAAGAAGTAATACATCTATTTTATCTTGACTTTCATAATCTTTAAATAATCGTATTGTTTTATTTGTAGTATTTGTAGTTCCAGTAACATAAGAGTATTTAATATTTTTAGTTTGTAAATAACCTTCAATATCAGTAAAAGAATTATTATATTCTGAAAATATTAACATTTTAAATCTAGGATTTTTAATTTGTTTTTCAATAATTTGTTTAAGATTTGTAAGTTTACTTAATAATGTATCTTCTATCTTTTTTTGTTGTGGTTCATCTGTTGCTATAATTAATGAATTAAAGTCAATTGAAGCTCTACAAAATGGACATTGTTTTTTTTGATGAAGCCATGTAGAAATACATTCAAAGCAATATTTAGTATTACAACAAGGAGAAATTGTTGTGTTATTAACTTCATCATAACATATAGAACAAACATTACTACTATTTAATTTTTCTTGAATACAAGAAATCTTACTTTTTATAGCGTCAACTTTTTGATACATATTTTTAATACTTTCTTCTTTTGCTTTTTTACTGCTAAATGTCATTTTAGATTTCATTTCTATTTCAATCATTAAATTTTTTAGTTTAATTTCTAAATCTTTTGTTACACCTTTAATAATATCATTTTCAGTATATTTTTCACAATCTACTTTCTCAATAGCACCTTTCAAATCACCAGCATTAATATGATTAATAATTTGTTGGGAAACATTTTTATTTAATATTTTAAGATAATATGGCATTTTACAATTAATAATACGTTCTTTATAATCTTCTAAATTAAAAGCTGTTTTAATAAATTCATCTGAATTTCGCAAAACTAAATGTTTTTTATATACATTAGGAAACTGTACGATATTTAACATAGTATTTTTAATAAATCCTGCTTTAGTTAATCCAGACTCTGTAAATTTTATAGTAAAACCTTCACTATAACTATAATGATTTGATATAGTTCCTTGTTCATTTTTCCAAGCAATTCTAGAATATGGATTTAATAGTGTATTGTACGATGAAGAAACAAACCAAATAAATGATGCATTAATATAATGTGTATTTGTAATTTTTAGTATTTCAGCTTCATCAAAAATATATCTTGATACCTGATTACTGGAGTTCCAATATGGAGTATGTAATTTTACAAAATCATTAATCCTTGTATTTGTAATTAATATAATCTTAGCATTAAATGTTTTACTTTTTTCTTCAGTAGTAAAATATTCTTTAAAATTACTTAATGCTTTATTTGTATTTATTCCAAAATATGGTAAATCTGTACATTTTTCGATAGTCTCTTTCCATTGTTTAAATATAATATGGGGAACAACAATAATATTATAAGGTTGAATATTATTTTCATTTAATGATAATTCAGAACAAGTGACTAATCCTTTATGAATAAGATTAGGTAATTTATTTTCTAAAACATTTTTGTTAGAAATAATAGATAAAATAGTAAGAGTTTTACCACTTCCTACATTATCACCTATTATACCAAATTTACTTTTTATTTCACTATTTGTATTTTGTTCTTGATTATTTATATAGATAGGATTAATACTTGAATCTTCAAGTTCTCTACATTTTTTTAGTAATGCTAATTGATGAACTTTTAATGGTATTTTAATATCTTTAGGTTGTTTTTCTTTAGGAAAAGAATCATCTAAAACAATTGAATTCATTTTGTTATTAATCTTAAAAAAATTATTAAAAATCAATTTTATTCAATGACATTCTTTATATTATTCAGTTTCATTAAGTAATTCTTCTAATAACTCGCTGTTATTTAAGTCTTTATTTTTTCGGCTATATATAAAATCACTACCTAAAAAAAATAATATACCAAAAATATAGTATATTAATAAAATATAATAATACATATATAATTTAAAGTTATTTGTTTATAAGTATAAAAAAATAAAAATACATTAAAATATGAATATTATAGAAAAAAAATTAGATGCCTATGAAATAGCTGAAAATTTATATAATGATACAATTATTTCACCTAATGATATAATAACAATTGAAGGTTGTGATTTTAAAGGATATTTTGAGATGTTAATCATAATTTTTATGGAAGGTATGTTTAAATTTTGTAGATACGCTATAAATGATAATAATAAGTTTAATTTAAATGCTTTAAAAGAATGTGATATTTTTAAAATTAATAGTTATTTTAAAAAAATAAAAATAAAAATGACGTTTATAGTATTTGATAATGATGAATGGGATTTAACTAATATTAATAAATATAAATCATATGATAAAATAGAAATTAATAGTAATACTAAATTAGAAGAATTATATGCTATCTTTTATGTTTTTCCAAATGTATATTTAGTTAATTTTACTAATAAGATTGAATAAAATTAAAATTGAATTTGAAATTAAAAATTGAAATTTAAATTATTGATTTGCTTAAAAAAACATACTATGTATTTCTATATTTACAAAGAAATAATTTACTCATTAGATCATCCATTAAAAATAGAAGATTTCAAAACATATGTTTTAGCAAAAACATTTAGTAAAAAAAAATATTTTGTAGAAAACATTAAAGTTTCATATGATTGTCAGTATGAAACTCATGTTCCAAATGATAAAGATATGTTAATGTCTTATATATTGTATAATATTTCAATCGTTCCTATTAAGTGTGAAAAACATATGTCTTATTAGTATATGATACTATATTTAATAAGTTTATTAGTATTAATTATACTAATTATATATTTTTATATATACATTCAATATAATTTAACATACAACCCACCACCACAAATAACTACTAAATCTACAAAAATATGTGATTTAGGGTTTGTAAAATCACAAGACCAAATAAATAATAATTATATAGAACCTGTTATAGATTATGGTATGATTAATTATTATAAAATATTTGATTAGATATTAATAAATAAATTTATTTTTTGATTAATAGTTGAATAATTACATTTTGTATTTCGTCTATTATTTTCTACTATTTCGAGTAAATTTTCTTTAATATTACTTAATAAACTGATTTTTTTATTATATTTAATTAATTCGTTCAAATTACATTTACTATCAAATGCTATTGTATTCAATTTAATAGATTTAAGTGAATAATATAAATTAGTGTAATATATTTCATTATTTTGATTTTCATGTATTAATTTTATAGTATAAAATATTTCATTATATAAATGTTTCCCATCAACAACTAATAAATATCCATTATTTTTAATAATTGGATTATCTATTCTATTTACTCCACTTATACTATCTATTTTATACCATAATCCATTTATTTTTTTATTTATCCATACATGACCTTTATTAAATTCAAAATAACACAATAATTTAGGTATTAATTTATTATATCTATCAATATCTATATGATTTCTAATACCATTATATGAATTAATAGGTATTAAAAATATATATTTACTATCTAGTTTATCTAGAATATAGCTTATAATACATCGTCCTTCGGAAAATCCATCCATTCCTTGAGTTTTAAGTCCTTTTATTATTCCATCATATTCACTACAATAGTTAAAGAACGAATTTTGATCTAATTTTTTAAATCCAAAATAGGCATTTATTGAATGAAGACGACATAAATCTCCACTCTGTCTTTCCCAATAAATATTAGAATTCATAGTCTAAATATATTAATTAAATTAAAATTATAAATCTAACTTAAATTTTTAACAAAATTAAAATATATTATAATATTATAAAATGAGTAAAAGTTTAAATATGAATTATGTGAATTGTGCATTATTAGTTGTTGTATTAGTATTAGTTATTATGTGTTGTTGTAAAAATACTGAAAAGTTCGGCGATTGGGTCACTAAGTTACGTAGAAAAAACGCTGACAAACGGCGACAAAAACGCACGAATCAGAGGAAACAAAACAAGGCTGATAAAGAAAAAAAACACAAACTCCGCATGTTTCTTAAACAGGCGGCGGAAGCACGTAGTCTTATGGCTAAGGGGTTCTTCCCACAGTGATCCAAAGGTGGTGATAGTGAAGTCACCCAATAAATTACAACATAAAAAATCTATTTGTACTCCTGCTACAGAAGAATCATTCCCATGTTTTATGAAAATACTTTTTATTTTAAAATAAAATCTAATACTATTATATAAAATGGGTAAAAGTTTAAATATGAATTATGTGAATTGTGCTTTATTAGTTGTTGTATTGGTATTGGTTGTTATGTGTTATAATAAAAATACTGAAGAGTTCAAGTTGAAGTTCAAGTAGAGGGGCAAAGTTGTAAAGGTGCCGCGGGGCTTCCTCAACATTTTTAACCCAGGCCATTGGGTTAGTGAGATAAAGAAAGAGGCAAAGAAACCCAAGCATTGGAAGCTTCGAATTGGAAGAAAAAAATGGAGATAAAATGAGTAAAAGTTTAAATATGAATTATGTGAATTGTGCTTTATTAGTTGTTGTATTAGTATTAGTTGTTATGTGTTGTAAAAATAATGAAGCGTTCTCTCCATTGAAAAGAAAAAGAGACTTGAGAAGATTATACAAACAAAAAGCGGGGTTGTGATGGTGGCAGAGGGCTCCGAGGTCTCTGAGACGGAAAATCAGAAACGCAGCACATTGAAAGTGGTAGTTTTTGCGGTAGGGGGGCAAAGTGGAATAGAACTATAAAAAAGTGCATGTGTCGTGGGTGTACTCGTAAGCGCTGTAAGAAATTCCTAAAATCATAGTTCAAGTAAGCGATGGACTGACGTTTTCTAAAGTTTTTTTTATTTTATTATAGGAGTTCATTGAAACTTTAAAGTATAACAAAATTGATTAATCTGTTTTGTTTTTGATTCTTTAATAAACTATGTCTAACGGAGAAGAAACACTACCATCATTAGGAATGGAGGCACTTATTAAAAACCCAGTGCTGCGCGAGATGGCTCGTGATGAAATAATGAGTTTTAATATGAAACAATCAACTATGGAAACAAACACGAATAAACAAATGAATAAAGAAATTACTAGTATATATAATAATATATTATATAGAATTAAAAATCCGGAACTAGATATTCATGGGAAAATTATTCCATATATATTTATGCCTGTATCTATACAAGGTGCTGGTAAAACAACTCTATATAATAAAATAAATGCTGAGTTACAAACATTAAATAATACTGATATAATTGGTATGGCATCAGCTGATACTTATATGCCTAAGCAATTTAACTTTAAATTGCTTAAAGAATGTCATAGGAAATGTATAGAAGATACATTAAAACTTATTAAATCTGGAAAGCATTGTTTTTTAGATAATTTAAATGGATTGGCACACTTTAGGACTATTTACAAATTAATTTGTGATGTACATGGATCAATATTAGTTCCATATATTATATATCCTGATAAATGGTTAGTATGTAAAGAAGCTGATTCAGATGAAGAGTTTTTGAAAACTATAATAAGTAGATGTGATAATAGATATAAATTAGGTGGAAAATATATAGATAAAGATATTATTATGAGAACAATTAATAGTATTCGAAATGATTATAATATAAATGGTAATAATATTAAATTATGGTTAAATAGTTTTCCAAATCCATCGTATATTCCAGGATTTAATATAGTAGATTCGCAATATATATTGAGAAATAATATTATAGATAAAATGGTGGATGAACATCTTAAAGATATAAGATTAATTAATAGAAAAGAAGATATATTGAATAAACATATTCAACGAGGTATAGAAAATCATATAACATTAATTGATAGTTCCGAAATGACATATGAAATAGCGCTTAGAATTAAAGATTTTACATTAGATGGATTTAAATTGCCTATATCAAAAGGTATTGGTAGATATGTAAATGAAGATAATGAAGATACTATATTTATAGTATTAGAATGGGAATATGGAAATAAATTAAGAAAATCAATAGGATTAAAAGAAAAAGATTTTCATATAACTTTAATGTGGTCTGGTAAGTATAATATTACTAATGTATGTAAGAATATTACAACTATTAATTGGTAGTATAAATCATTTAATTTAATTTAATTTAATATTTTTTTATTAAATTTAATATTAATTCCTATTGGTTAAATTTAATAAAACTAATTATAATATCATTTATAAAAAGTATTTACTTGATTATTTACTCTAACAAAAGTAGCGCATTTGCTAATATCTTTTAATTTACTAGCGCCAATATAGGTACATGTACTTCTCATACCACCTAATATATTTTGTATTGTATTTTCTACACTACCTTTATAAGGTACTTTTACTGTTTTTCCTTCAGAAGATCTATATTTGGCTACACCACCATGATGCTTATTCATTGCTGTTTCCGAAGACATACCATAAAATAACTTATATTTTTTACCATCTTCTTCTACAATATCACCAGGACATTCATCATGTCCTGCCAACATACTTCCAATCATAACAAAATCAGCTCCACCACCTATAGCTTTACTAACATCCCCAGGATGACAAATACCACCATCACTAACTATCATACCATTTAAACCATGTGCAGCGTCACTACATTCTAATACAGCACTAAATTGTGGAAGTCCAACACCAGTTTGAAGTCTTGTAGTACAAACAGCGCCACTACCAATACCAACTTTAATAATATCAATACATCCAGATATAATAAGTTCTTCTACTATTTCTCGCGTAACAACATTTCCAGCAATAAGTGTTATATTTGGAAAATCATTTCTAACCTTTTTACAGAAGTCGATAAGTTTAAACATATATCCATTTGCGACATCAATACAAATAAATTTAACATTAATATTATGTGCTTTAAGAATATGAACATTATCCGATAAAATAGTATAATCTTTATCTAAAATACCAGTACTCAAAATAAAGTAATTTGGATCATAACCTTCATCACAAACTTTAATTATATCATTAACATCTATATATTTATGGAAACACGTTAAACATTTATATTTAGATAATACTTTAAACATATCAACATTAGATATAGTGTCCATATTACTAGATATAATTGGAACACCACTCCAACTCTGTTTACTATGTTTAAATGTAAACTTTCTTTCAAGTGACACTTCACTTCGCGAACTTAGTGTAGATCTTTTAGGTCTAAATAGAACATCGCTAAAATCTAATTTAATATCATTTTCAATTTTCATATTAGAACTAATAGTGTAAATATCTTTAACTTATTTTTTTTTAAAATAATTAAAGTTATCAATATTTTTTTAAATATAATTAAAGTAATTAATATAATTACTATAATGGAAAAAAATATTGATGAATTAAAAAAGGATGGTGTAACTATATTAAAAGGAATTTATACAAAAAAAGATATTCAAGCATTAAAAGAAAATGCTTTATCTATAGAATTAGATGTTAATAGAACTTTAAATTCTAATACTATTAAGTCATATAACTATAATTATTATTCATTATTCGATAAGGAATATTTACATAAAAAAAAGGCATATAAATTACCAAAATATAATGTGATTGAATTATCTAAAGGAAGATTAGATATAGGAATAGACAACCAAGATATTTATATCCATTTAAAAATTAAAAATATTATCCATCATTTTTTTACAAAACATTATAAAAGTCATATGGGTATATTAACATCTAATTCTAAATCATATAATGGAGTATGGCATAGAGATGTTGTAAATATTTGTGGAGAGTCAGATAAAAATGGAAATTATAATGATTCTAAAATGGTCCATGATTTTGAACCATTTTATTTCAATGTATTAATACCATTAGTCCCATTAGTCCCATTAAATAAAGATAATGGGTCTACAGAATTTATATTAGGGTCACATAAAAAAACTTATAATGAATTAAATGAAAAAAAAGGCATTCAGTATACAACAGAAATAGGCGATGTTATAATTTTCGATGGTCGTATATTTCATAGAGGAAGAGAAAATAAAACAAATATGTCTAGAACAATAATATATAATGTATATCATAGATGTTGGTATAATGATAATTAATTCCTATTTTTCTACTTTTTCTACTTGTTTATTAATACGAGTATTTTCTTTTATTGCTTCTAAATGTCTCAAACCTTTAGAAGTATATTTTCCATATTTATCAAATGTTTTTTTTTTTTTTTATCGGATCCTTTTTTTCTAGAATATGTTTCTTTATTTTTACTCATGATTTAGTATTAAATATACTATAAGTTTTTAAATCAATTTTTAAGTTTATTACAACATTTTTTACAAATATGAGAATGTTGACATTTAGAGAAATATATTTCTATATTATCGTCATCACAAATAATACATTTATTATCTGATCCTTTGAGTTCCATAATTTCATTAGATGTATTAATTGTTCTACAAAATGGACATTCAATACTATAATCATTACCATCTCCATCTCCACCAGAATTATATTCATCTGTTTTATCACTATAATTTTGTAAAAATGAATTTAAAATAGGTGTATCATCTGTAGTAGGACCATATTGTCCATGAGAATCTTGATGCATAAATAATGATTTCATATCTGATCTAATATATATATAACATCCCATACCAGCATAAATAGCAATATAATTATTATTATTTATAGGATTAGTTAAAAATTGTATAATATTAGATTTATCTAAACTAAATCTATCACAATGAGTATCTATAGATTGAATAATACAATCGGATTCAGCATGTCTTCTACCACAATTTATACAATGATGTCCATCGTTAGAATGTATTTTAGAATTACAATTGGGTATAGAACATTGATTTGAAATAGGTAGAACATCATTATAATATTTTTTTAAATCTTCTATTAATTTAGAATTATTACATTCAATTTGACCATGTCCTTTATTATTACAAGTTCCACATATATGTTCTTTGGTAATATGTGAATGTGGAAATCTACAATGTAAAACTTTACAATACATTTAAAAATTATAATTAAATATTTTTTTAATACATCTGTATCAATTTTATCAATAAATTTAAAACCTTTATATAATATATATAATGGTTAAAAATGATACAGATGTATTAAAAAGAAATTTAAAATTTACAGATTTATTATTTGCAGGATATAGTTTTATTATAGGAGCTGGTATTTTTACATTATTACCATATATAATAGGTTATTCAAAAGGATATTCATGGCTAGCATTTATACTTGGTATAATAATTAGTATATTAACTGGTTTAAGTTTTGCTAGATTAAATTTTGAATATCCACATAATGAGGCTGAATATTCATGGATTTTAAATATATTAGGAGATAAAAATAGTTCACCTACAACAACTAGAAATAGAATAGTAAAAATTTTAGCAAATATAGTAATAGGAGCAGTTATGTTATTATGTGTATTTGCTGGCGCTACAGTAACATCAGGAATAAAAGATATAATAGCAAGTTATAAATTTGGAATAAATAATTATATTTTATGTTTTATTATATTATTAATTCCAACTTTATCAAATATAATAGGTACTGAATCAACAAATACATTAAATAAATTAATAATGATAATAATAACTATTTCATTTTTATTGATAATGGTTATAGCAATATTTTATAATAATTTTTTTAGTGATAATAAATTTATTCCAACTAAAATAAAATCATTTCCTGGAATTGTAAAAGGAGCCTTTTTAAGTATATTTGCGTTTAATGGATTTCAATCAATAGTACAAATGAGTGAAGAAGCCAAAAATAGATCAGATATACCAAAAAGTATAATATCATCAATATCTATATCAGGGATATTATATATAGTTGTAGCAATATCAGTTATTACTATTATAGGTGTATCTAAAGCATCTAATAGTATATATCCATTTTCAAAAGCTTTTTCGGTTCTTCCATTTAATAAGGAACAAGAAATAGTTAATGTATTATCAATATTATGTATGTTTGGAACATTACTTATGGTGATATTTTCAAGTTCAAGATTATTACAAAAATTATCAAAATTAGAATTGGTACCTAAATATTTAAAAAAATTAAGTGGTAAAAATAAAATGCCTATATCAGCAATTATTACATATAGTATATTTTCATTTATAATGATTATAATAGGAAAAGGATTATTAGAAAAATTAGCAATTGGAAGTAATATTATGGTATTTTTTATATTTACAATTGTAAATTTACTTTGTGTAATAAATCATTATAAAAAGAAAAAGTATAATGAAAATCTAGAAGATAATGATATAAAAGGATTTATAAATATGTATCCATGGTATGGTATATTAGGAACAATAATATCATTCATATTTTTATTATTAAGTCCTAAATATTTAAAAGATTTGAAGTAAATTTTTAATTCTTTAATAAAATATTAAGTCTTTTTGTTATATTTACATCATTTAGTTTTGAGTTTATAATTTTTAAATTTTCTTGTAAAACACGATATTTTACTAAAACATTTGCTTCTTTTAAATCTTTATAATATGGTTTATTTATCATAAATTTTATTAAGTCTGTTGTTTTTATATCATTAATATCATGTTTTTCATATTCATTCATTTTTTTAATTAATTCTGTTAGATCAAAATTACTATCTATTATTGTTTGTTTAAATAAATTAACAAATTTTAAATTTATTTCTTTTTGTGTTTTATAATTCATATATTTTAATAATAAAAAATATTTTTAAACTATTTTTTAATTTTTTTTATTTTTAAAACTTTTTTTTGGGATTCCCCCCCCCCTCAAAAAAAAAAATGAATTCCATTGTTTTTTAAAATATTTCCTTATAAATTTAAATTTTAATATATAGAATCAAACCATAAAATATAAGGAAAAAAAGTATAAAAATAAAA
>Ga0206131_10002054_pt1 | contig 24890 bp, 22 predicted proteins | sample Helgoland_Spring_FD_148636 | JGI IMG/M metagenome (GOLD analysis project Ga0206131, IMG submission 148636) | Pelagic subsurface seawater microbial communities from Kabeltonne, Helgoland, North Sea - Helgoland_Spring_Bloom_20160517_1 | ecosystem: Environmental > Aquatic > Marine > Epipelagic ...
CATTGATCGCCGCCGCATGCTCATCCGTATCGAGCCCGCGCCCAGCCGCTTCAACGCCATACATTTCCACGCCATCATCATCCAGGAAGGGATGGAACAGGCCAATCGAGTTTGAGCCGCCGCCGATGCACGCCACGAGCGCGTCAGGCAACCGGCCTTCAGCAGCCAAAATCTGCTCCCGCGCTTCATTGCCCATAACACACTGAAAATCACGAACCATCTCGGGATAGGGATGCGGGCCAGCGGCTGTGCCGATGACATAATAGGTATCATCCACATGCGCCACCCAATCACGGAGCGCTTCGTTCATGGCGTCTTTGAGTGTCTGCGCACCGGAGGTCACCGGTACGATTTCAGCCCCTAGCAGCTTCATGCGCGCAACATTAGGGGCCTGACGCTCAACATCAGTTGCCCCCATGTAAACGACACATGGCAGGTCAAACAGCGCGCAGAACGTGGCCGTTGCCACACCGTGCTGTCCGGCACCCGTTTCCGCAATGATCCGCGTTTTGCCCATGCGTTTAGCGAGCAAAACCTGACCAAGGCAATTATTCGCCTTGTGGCTGCCGGTGTGGTTCAGCTCATCACGCTTGAAATAGATTTTGGCACCACCAAGCTCTTTCGTCATTCGCTCAGCGAAGTAGAGCGGGCTTGGACGGCCAACATAGTGCGTCAGATAATGGTTCAGTTCTTCCAGGAAACTTGGGTCCTGGCGAGCGGCATAATACGCTTTCTCGACCTCCAAGATCAGCGGCATCAGCGTTTCGGCGACATAGCGACCGCCGAATAGCCCGAAATGCCCATCAGGGCTGGGGCCGGCGCGATAGGAATTAACGCCTTGAGGGCTCATGAAACTCATACTTTCAGGACGACATCAGGGCAGATTCCCTAAACCGCCGCGACCATACCCGTCGTCGTCAAAGTTTCCAACCATGATCAGGTGATTTTGCAGCACTGATAGTCACATCTGCAGCAATGTGGCTGGTCAGTTGGGCTCTAGGGTCTGCGCGGCCTTCAAGAATGCTTCGATCATTGCAGGGTCTTTCTCGCCACGGGCACGCTCAACACCGGAAGAAACATCAACCGCATGGGCACCAGACATCCGGATCGCTTCGGCTACGTTTGCAGCCGTCAGCCCGCCAGAAAGCATCCATTTTCCAGTTGGCGGATTATCTGCCAGCAATGTCCAGTCAAAGCTTTCTGCATTTCCGCCGGGCAGAGCATCCGGACGGTTTGGTGGCTTGGCGTCAAAAAGCAGAATGTCTGCGGCATCCCGATAACTGGACGCACCCGACACATCTGCTGCGGTGGCGATTGGAAGCGCTTTGATCACTGGTAGACCGAAGCGCCGCCGGACGGCTGCTGTACGCTCAGGCGTTTCGCTGCCATGAAGCTGCAACATATCCAGGGGCGTTTCAGCGAGGATTGCAGCAATATCCACGTCCGTCGCATTGACGATCAAGCCGACACGGATGGCACGGCGCCCCACCTGCTCCGAAAGTGCGGCTGCTTCTATTGGCGTCACGGCCCGTGGGCTCGGTGGGAAAAATACGAATCCAATATATGCGGCACCGCCGGCCAAAGCCGCTTCCAGCGCCTCTGGGTCCCGTATTCCACAAATTTTTGCGGCTATTGCACTCATAAAAAGGGACTTAAATCATTTCAGAAGTTTGTCGAGCGGCATAATCCGCTGGGCGCATCAGGTAAGGCCGTCCCGGTCAGGCCGTCTGCCATCTGCGACATCCCGCTCATCAAACTCATCAAGCTCAGCATCTACGACCCGGTCTACGCCTGGCCTCAACCGCACAAAGGCGCCTGCGAATGCGACACAAATCAAGCTGAACGGCGTTACCATGCGTGGCCAGAACACCGCACCCAACAGGAAGTAAATCCCTGCGACCATAGAGAAAATACCGATTGGTGGATCACCAGGAGGAGCACCGAAAACGACCGGCTTCAGGGCGATCATCAACAGGCCAATCGCGGCCCCGGCACCAAACCAACGGTCAACCCGTCGGCCAAACTCGTCATCATAAAGCGCCCGAAGACGCCAACTGAGCCGCCGCATGTGTCTCATCGCCCGTCGAAAATTGCTCTAGCTACGGCTAACTGATGAAGCCGCTAGCGTATAAGACCATAGAACAAATAAATAAAATCAGAATTTAAGCAACGGCTAGCCATTTCCCAATTGCTTAGGCTGCGATATCGCGCCCGGTCCCCTGATCACTTTGCGCCGCCTTAAGTTCAGCCTTGAGACGGTCAATTTCTTCAGCAGACGCCATGCACTCGCGCATGGACCCACGCAATTGGCGGCGCACATGGCGGTCTTTCAGCCAGCAGCCCGTCCATCCGACAAGGAATCCGAGCACGACGCCACCAAGGATCGGTGCAAACAATGGCACACCGATACGAATATCAAGTGGCCATAAGCCAAGCTCCGCGACCTCACGGTTCGCCATGGAAAAGAATACTGCGGCGAGCAAAATCACCAAAAGAACGATCAGGCCTACAGCGCGCATGTGAGCGACCCCTATTGAAAACTGCGAAGCAAAGCTGCGGTGTGTCTAACACGCCCCGCCAGCTTAGACGATGGCTGCACCGAAAAAATGCAGTCATCTGGGAAAATGTTCCCGCCGCCAAAAATCAAATTGTACGAAAGTGCTATTCGGCACCGTCATTAAGACGTTCGCGAAGCTCTTTGCCTGTCTTGAAATATGGAGCGTTCTTGACGCCAACCTGCACTGTTTCCCCGGTGCGAGGATTGCGGCCAACGCGGGCGTCCCGCTTTTTCACAGAAAACGCGCCGAACCCGCGAAGCTCAACCCGGTCACCATCTGCCAACGCATCCGCAATTTCACCAAATACTGTTGCGACAACGCGTTCAGCATCTCTGGGAGTTAAGTGAGGGTTCAGTTCGATCAGCCGTGCGATCAATTCGGATTTTGTCACCGCTAAAGCCTTTCAATACTGACTAACAAAAACACCGAAAGGTTACAGCATCCATTAACGATAGCAACCGGAAACCTTGATTTCTCGACATTTCGCACAGAGGACCAATTTCGAACTTACATTGGCCGCCACAAAGCAAGCAGACCAGACATTAGTAAACCATCGGATTGTTTCTTGGCCCCGAACACCCAAGATAGCGCAGTCGACACCCATCCACTCCCTTCGAATTCATCTTTTGGCGTGACATCGCGGGACGGAAGGTCTTCAGATACTTGCTTTTCTGCTTCAAGCCAGATCCGTGCATCCCGTTCGGCACCAAGCGCATCGATCAGGCCCAACTTCAACGCGCTTGCGCCTGTTACAACCCTGCCGTCACGAATTAGCGCAACACTCTCGGGCGGCAATTCTCTTCGCTGCTCCACCATGCCAAGGAACATTACGAACAGCTCATCGACCATTTCCTGGGCCTGGCTAGCTGCTTTTGGCGGAGTCTCTTCAAGCGGCGACGGGCGCGCCTTCAAGTCACCACTGCGCCAAACATCCATCGCAACACCAACATTATCCATCAGACCCGTCACTCTGGGAGACTGAAAGATAACCCCGACAGAGGCAGTAATAGATCCCTGACGCGCATAAATCCGGTCCGCTGCAATCGCTGCCATGTAACCGCCAGACGCGGCGACATCACCAATGACAGCAACAACTGGCTTCTCGGCTGCGACTTCGCGAATGGACTTAAACAGATCATCGCTGCCGACAAAGGTGCCACCAGGACTGTCTATCCGCAGCACGAGTGCTTTTGCGGCCTCATCCTCGGCGACAGCCTGAAGTGCATCACGACGCGCGTCATCGCTGACAATAACACCATCGATCGCCAGCCAAGCGACGTAGTCGCCCTTGTTTGCTAGACCACCCAGGCCCGCCACACCGGCCCAGGCACATACGGCCAATGCGATGGCAATCGCTGCCAGTGAGCGCCACCAGATCAAGCGACGCCGCATGCGCCGCCGATCCGCCAATGCTTCAGATGAAAGCGCCATTAAGCAGTCTCCAGTTAAACAAGCAAAACGCCGACCATGGGGGGTAACCCATAGCCGGCGCAGTGCGCAAGCAGATGCTTGCTTAGTCGTTTAAGCAGTTGCCTGCTTACTCGTTCGTGTCGCCGCTATCCGAATTCTCGGCCTGACGGTTACGCAACGCCGCACCAAGGATATCGCCCAGGCTTGCACCTGAATCCGAGGAACCAAACTGCGCCATCGCTTCTTTTTCTTCTGCGATTTCGCTGGCTTTGATCGACATCGTGATCTTCCGGTTGTTCCGGTCGATCTGCATGACCATCGCATCGACGCGTTCGTCAACTGCGAAACGCTCCGGACGCTGATCACTGCGCTGACGGGCAAGGTCAGAACGGCGGATAAAGCCGGTCAGATCGCCATCAAGCTGCAGTTCAAGGCCGCCATCGGTGACCTTCGTAACCGTGCCCGTGATCGTAGCGCCACGACGGATGGCTTCGCCACCTGTCTGCAGCGCCGCATCAAACGGATCCTCTTGCAGCTGCTTAATGCCAAGGCTGATGCGCTCTTTCTCCGGGTCCACGTCGAGGACTTTGGCTTTGACCATCTGGCCGCGCTCATAGTCCTTGATGGCTTCGTCGCCCGTACGGTCCCAATCCAGATCGGAGAGATGCGCCATGCCGTCGATATCGCCGGGTAAGCCAAGGAACAGGCCGAACTCGGTGATGTTGCGGACTTCGCCTTCGAGCTCGCTGCCGACAGGATGGCTTTCGACGAACACTTCCCAAGGGTTACGCTGCGTCTGCTTGATGCCAAGGCTGATGCGGCGCTTGTCGCTGTCCACATCCAGAACCCGCACTTCGACTTCTTCGGAGGTGGAAACGATTTTGCCCGGGTGGATGTTTTTCTTGGTCCAGCTCATTTCGGAAACGTGCACCAGGCCTTCGACGCCCGGCTCTAGTTCCACAAATGCGCCGTAGTCGGTGATGTTCGTAACCCGACCCTTGAACTGCGAGTCCACTGGATATTTGGCAATAACGCCTTCCCATGGATCTTCCTGCAGCTGCTTCATGCCAAGGCTGATGCGCTGTGTTTCCGGGTTGAAGCGGATAACCTGAACCGTAACGGTCTGGCCGATCTGCAAAGCTTCGGAAGGATGGTTGACCCGGCGCCATGCGATGTCGGTGACATGCAAGAGGCCGTCAACGCCGCCCAGATCAATGAACGCACCGTAATCGGTGATGTTCTTGACAACGCCCTGCAGGACCTGACCTTCGGCAAGGTTCGCGATGAGCTCACTACGTGCTTCGGCGCGGCTTTCTTCGAGAACAGCACGGCGGGAAACAACGATATTGCCGCGCGCCCGGTCCATTTTCAGGATCTGGAACGGTTGCGGCGTACCCATCAACGGAGCGATATCGCGCACGGGGCGAATGTCCACCTGGCTGCCTGGCAAGAAGGCCACAGCGCCGGAAAGGTCAACCGTAAAGCCGCCTTTGACACGGCCAAAGATAACGCCTTTGACACGCTCGTTTTCTTTGAATGCGTCTTCGAGGATCTGCCATGCTTCTTCGCGGCGAGCCTTGTCACGGGACAGCATGGCTTCGCCATTGCGGTCTTCAAGACGCTCCACATAGATATCGACGACATCGCCGATCTTGAGCTCGGAGGGGCGGCCGGGCACGCCGAATTCCTTCAAAGGAACGCGGCCTTCGGCCTTCAAACCAACATCGATCAGCGCAGAATCACCGTCAATGCCAATAACAACGCCCTTTTGGACGGTGCCTTCAAACCCTGACATCTCAGTCAGGGAATCCTCGAGCATGCTCGCGAAATCTTCCATATCAGCCATGTAAACTCTTATCTCCGGCGGGCAGCACAACTGCCGTCCGTTCGTGGGTATAGCCGCGTTCAGGCGCGAACGCCCGGCAGCAGCTGGGTTGGATGGGGTTATGTGACGCCTGGCAGGAGCCGCGCGATCCTCTCGCAATAAACAGGAACCCGATCCTCAGCGCCTTCCTTCAGCGCTTTAAGACGTTAGCCCGCCCCTATCCGGGGTTCGGGTTCGTCAGGATCGTCCAGCTTCATCAGCAGCCCCGGCTATTTTCGCTGTCAGTTCAGAGGCAATCTGGAAGACCGCATCCGCATCTAAAGCGTCCGTATCGAGGCGGATTGCGTCATCCGCTGGCAGCAACGGCGCTTCAGAGCGACCGCTGTCCCGTTCATCGCGCGCCTTAAGACTCGCCAGAACGGCCTCGTATATAGCCTCTTCGCCCCGGTCCCGCAACTCCGTAGCGCGCCTGGACGCCCGAACCTCCGGTGACGCCATTAGAAACAGTTTCAAATCCGCATCTGGGCAAATAACAGTGCCGATATCCCGCCCATCCAAAACTGCCCCTGCTTTGCCGCCAGGCGGCGTCGCTGCGAACCTGCGCTGGAACTCCAACAGCGCTGCGCGGACACCGGGTACTGCAGCGACCTCAGATGCGGCGGCACCCGTTTCTTCTGTGCGCAGGCCATCCCGCTCCAACGCATCAGGCTGCATCGCTCGCGCGATTTTGGTCGCGGCCGCAGCATCGCTAGGATTAGAGCCAGCATCCAATACGGCGCGCCCGACGGCCCGATAAATCAGGCCAGTATCCAGATAGGCTAGATTATATTGTGAGGCCAAACGCCTAGAGAGCGTGCCTTTGCCAGACGCTGCAGGCCCATCGACTGCGATGACGATATTTCGTGCACTCATACATCTGGCCTTTCAAACGCAACGCCAAGGCCCTGCATCAAGCCAACGAAGCTTGGAAAGCTGGTCGCGACCGGGGCTGCGTCATCCACGATTACCGGCGCATCGCTGGCAAGGCTCAGCACCAGGAACGACATGGCGATCCGGTGGTCCAATTCAGTCGCGACCATCGCACCGCCTGGAATTTTACGCCCCCCGGTGACAGTCATGCTGTCATCATCTGCTGCGACACGCACGCCCGCGGCTTTGAGGCCGTTCGCCATTGCCGCGATTCGATCTGTCTCCTTCACGCGCAATTCATGGATGCCAAGCATCCGTGTTTCACCTTCCGCGACGGCAGCGGCGATGGAAAGAATCGGATATTCGTCGATCATACTCGGCGCGCGCTCTGGCGGCACAGTGATGCCTTTAAGCGCAGATCCACGCACGCGGAGATCAGCAACAGGCTCACCCCCCGCGTCCCGTGCATTCTCCAGCACAATATCGCCACCCATTTCTTGCAAGGTTGTGATTAGCCCCGCCCGCGCCGGGTTCAAACAAATATGCCGAAGTCGCACATCTGAGCCCGGTGTGATCAGCGCTGCGACAATCGGAAACGCGGCGGAGGATGGGTCTGCCGGCACATCAACATCAATCGCGGTCAATTCAGGCTGGCCTTGCAAGGATACGCCCCAACCCGTTCCAACAGTTTCACTGGAAACATCCGCACCCATGCGCTTGAGCATTCGTTCTGTGTGATCCCGGCTCATCGCAGGCTCGACGATACGGGTTTCACCTGGTGCGGCGAGGCCGGCCAGCAGGATCGCTGATTTAACCTGGGCAGAGGCAACCGGCGACGCATAATCTAGCGGCGTCAGATTCTTGGACCCATGAATTACAAGCGGCATGCGGCCGCCGTTCCGGGCCATGAAGCGTGCGCCCATAGCCTCCAGCGGGCCAATCACACGCTGCATTGGGCGGCCTCTCAAGGAACCATCGCCAGTCATACACGCAATGCCGCTCAAGCCAGCGAGCGCGCCAGCGAGCAATCTGGCAGCTGTACCTGAATTGCCCATATCAAGGACATCTTCAGGTTCAGCCAACCCTTGAACACCAACACCATCCACGGTCCAAACGCCATCTGCGCGCCGCTCAATGTGGGCACCCATGGCGTTCAGTGCGGCGGCAGTACGTAAAACGTCCTCACCTTCGAGGAGGCCGGTCACCTCGGCATGGCCAACGCCAAGCGCATTCAGCAGCAATGCACGATGGGAGATTGACTTGTCCCCGGGTGGGCGTACATCCCCGTTTAACCCGGCCTTAGGTGGACGGGCGGTAAGCGGTCCGGCTAGGGCATTTTGGGGCGGGGAAGCCGCGAGCGTTTCAGCGCGCATCAAGGGAGCTCCATCAGGTGCGATTTTGTTTTGTTTGACAGGTCATACACTTTCTGGCAATTCCGCGCCGCATGATTATCAATTGGCAACATGTCCGCTGCTGAAGCGCGCTGATTGCTGGAATTTGAGTAACAAATTGAGCGGTCGGAAGGCCGCTCTCAATGGGCGGGAAGCATGGCTTCAAGCCCGTATTTGGGAGTTCGGCTGACTATGAGTGCATCAGCACGCGGTAAGAAGCGCACCTGCCAAGGGTGCTATGAATCATTTTACGATCTGAATAAAGACCCGGCGATTTGCCCTCATTGCGGCCATTCGCATCCGCAAGAATCGTTCCTGCTGTCCAAGAAAGCGCCGCCGGAACCAGCGGCAAAACCTAAAGCAGCAGCCGCTGATGATGTGGATGATGATTTAGACGAAGATCTGGACGATGATGATGTCCTGAATGACGACGACGACCTGGATGATGACGATGATGACGTTGTGATTCCGAAGGTCAAAACATCTGACGATGATGACTAATTGCCATCGCCGCTGAATTCATTGCGGATTCAGCGGCGCACCCTCTTGCATTGAACTGCTCGGGACGTTAGATCATCTCCCGCTGCCAGGCTTCCCAAGCCGTCAGCAGGTCGGGGCCATAGCTCAGTTGGGAGAGCGCTTGAATGGCATTCAAGAGGTCAGCGGTTCGACCCCGCTTGGCTCCACCAAAGACTTTTCGCAGAAGCGAAAAGGCTCGTTCACAGAAATCCCCTAAGTAGCCCGGCAGGCTTTTGCGTTAGCAATCGCCGAGAGAGCGTGGGGCTGCCAACGTTTGACACCCCCACGTCCAATCAACTTTTTAGTAATCAAACTGCCTGGATATCCATACCCTTAGCGACGGCAGGGCGCGCCATCATGCGATCGTACCAGGCCTTCAGGTTCGGGTATTTGGACCAATCGATATCCACCCATTCCCAGCGGCTGATCCAACCAATGCAAGCGACGTCCGCGATGGAAATCTCGTCTACCAGATAGTCACGGCCAGCAAGGCGCTTGTTCATGACGCCGTAGAGACGGTTGGTCTCGTCCGTGTAGCGCTTGATGCCATAGGGCACCTGTTCTTTAGCGGCGCGGCGGAAGTGATGCGCTTGGCCCTGCATGGGACCAAGACCGCCCATCTGCCACATGAGCCATTCCAACACCTGCATGCGCTTGCGCGGGTCCGTCGGCAGCATGTTGCTTTTCGCTTTTTCAGCTAGGTAAATCAGGATCGCGCCGGATTCGAACACACTGATCGACTCGCCATCCGGACCATCCGTATCGACGATAGCCGGGATGCGGTTATTCGGGCTGATCTCCAGAAAATCGGGTGCGAACTGCTCATCCTTGGAGATATTTATGGGATGGAATTCATAGTCCAAGCCAAGCTCTTCCAGCATGACGGAGATCTTTTTGCCGTTCGATGTATTCCAGCTATAGAGGTGAATCACTGTAGCGTTTCCTTCTGCTTGCAAGGGGGATTGACCCCAAGCATAGTCCGCCCGCGCCGCGCCCGCGAGGGGGCCGCACTGTATTCTCCCCCAGATTTCATCAGGCGGTATGCGTAGAAGCGGCGAAGCAGTTGGAACAGTGTTTGCGCTTGTCGGGTCCATCGGGCTGGGCAGCGCTATCGCGATTGCGCGGATCGCCTATGAAGAGGGTGCCAATGGCCTTTCCATCGCCTTCCCGCGCGCCTGGCTACTGGTGCTCCTGCTACTCGGATTCTGCGAACTGACTGGGCGGCGGCTGACGATGAGCTTCAAGAGCTGGCTTGCCTGCTTGTTTCCAGGCCTACTGCTGTCCCACATGTTCTACGGCAATATTGCAGCCGCAGAATTCATTCCAGCCGCCGTAGCAGCCCTGCTGTTTTTCATATTCCCGCCATTGGTGACGATCATCAACGCTGCTGTAGATCGCCGCCCACCATCACCCATGAAGCTTGGCGCTACGCTAATCGCGTTTGCTGGGTTGGCTGTGATGCTCGGCGTCAGCCTGGATGATCTGGATTGGCGTGGTGTCGCACTTGGGCTATCCGCCGGCGTGTTTTGCGCCATCAACATAACCTGGGTCTCCCGCAAGCTTTCTCATATCGATCCTGTTGTTAGCATGACGCATATGGCACTTGTCGCGGCCGTGTGTTTGACCGGGGCGACGCTCTTTTTCGGCGGCACGCCTCTACCAAGCGGCGGCGCTGGATGGGCAGCGATGCTGGGTGCCGCCGCCATGCAGGCGTCCTGTATTCCATTATTTTACATTGTGCTGCCCGTGATCGGGCCGGAGCGGATGGGTATCCTGTCCAACATCCAGCCAGTGGCGACGATCTTCGTGGCCTATCTGGCGCTTGGCGAAGCGCTTAGGCCCATGCAATTCCTTGGGGCAATGATGATCCTGGGCGGTATCTTGTTAATGCAATATGCCGCCAAGCGTGAACGGCCCGCTATTGCGCCCGCACCTTCTCCAGAACCGGAAGCAGGTATTTCCGAAATGCCGCCGGGTTCTCCGACATTGGAAAGTGGCCAACACCGCGCATAACCTCGAAATGCGTTGCGTTAATTAGGTCAGCAAGTTCTTGGCCCATTTCCGGCGTCGCGGATGGGTCATAGTCCCCGCTCAGCAAATATATCGGGCAGGCGGAATTCCTTAGCGGCTCCGCCAGACCATTCCGCAGGTCGCCATCCTCGAAGTAATAAACGAGATCGCCTGCGAAGATGCCGGGGCCGCCCTGCATGTAGTGCCACATGGTTTCCCAACGCTCTGCGGACGGCGACTGTGGGGCGATCATGCCCGCCATAGAGGCACCCGCCATCTTGCCGCCGTGGATGTCTGGGCGATGCAGCGCACTTGGCGGTGCGGGGTCGCCAAGGCTTCTATCCTCAGCATAAAGCGCCGATTGCAGGCCAATCGCAGCCCGGAACCGATCCCCATGCCTGATTGCAAGATGCAGCACTGCACGCCCGCCAATTGAGCAACCCATGACGGCTGGACGGTCCAGCTTCAAGGCATCTACAAGCGCCATCACAATTTCCATGTAGCTATCTGTCGTCAGTTCATAGATCTCAGCCTCAAATCCTGCAGGTGGGGAAGATTTCCCATGCCAGGGCAGGTCAAATGCGATCACGCGGTAGTTCGCTGTAACAGCGGGATCGTTCAGAATATGACGGAATTGCCGCCCGTCGCTTCCGGCAGTGTGCAGGCAGATCAACGGAATGCCCTCCCCTGCTTCCTCAAAATACACGCGATGTGGCCGGCCATGTATGGCCAGGCGCAGATAGCGCCCCATCACAGGCTCAATCTCTGGAACAATGGGAACGGGTGGCCTGGGCTGTTCTTCTGGACTTAGGTTTGAGAACAGCATCTCCAGCAGCAGCAGGTGCTGATGAAACTTTACCATGTCCCCGGTGGCGATGAGGTTCCGGGTGCGCCGCATAGTCGTTAGCGTTTGGAAGCCTGGCTGCGGTTCTGGCTTGCGGAGTTCGGCCCATGCATCTGAAGTTGCCGAAAGCGTTATTTCAGCCATGCCCTCGCCACCAGAAAGGTGCGCACCGGCCTCATCGATCAGCAGGGTCCAGCGGGCGTCATCGGCATATAGCGCTACGGATAATGGCCCGAATGCAGCGTGTTGTGCGATATTAGGGTTAGCAGTCGCGCGGGCTGTTACATATTCAAACATTCAAGATGGCCTCCAGCAGAAACGTGATCTGCAGGACGGTATCTTGGCAGACAGACATCGTCTATCCGGCGATGGCCAGCTTCGGCCTCTTGGTTGCACCCGCCAGATAGCTATCTACTAATTCCTCGGCAGGGATTGGGCGGCTGAAGTAGTAGCCCTGAATTTGTTTGCAGCCGTACCCAATGAGCAGGTCGACCTGTTCAACTGTTTCCGCCCCTTCGGCAATGCACTGCAAGCCGATGCCTTTGGCTAAGCCAATGAGCGTGCTGGTGATTTGAGCGTCGTCGGTATCAGTTTCGATATTACGGACGAAGCTGCGGTCAATCTTGATCTTATCCAGCGGCAATTGCTTCAGGTGCGCCAGTGACGAATAGCCAGTGCCGAAATCATCGACAGATACCGCGATACCGCGCTGTCGCACCTTTTTTAGGATTGCAGCGACTTCCTTCGCGCGCCCCATAATCGCCGTTTCCGTCACCTCAATTTCCAGCGAGCTAGGATCAGCAGCGGTTTCAGCGAGAATTCTATCGAGCGCAGGCAGGAGTTTGCTGTCAGCAAGCTGTACCGGCGAAATGTTGATTGAGCAGTTTGGCACTGGAACGTCCAAAAGACGCCAGCGCGCCATTTGACTGCAGGCAGCATTCATCACCCATTCGCCAATCGGCAGAATAAGGCGATTATCTTCCGCGACAGGAATAAAATCAGCGGGTGAGATATAGCCGATCTCTGGATGGCACCAACGCAATAGCGCCTCAACGCCGATCAATTCGCCTGTTTCGGCCATGACTTTAGGCTGATAATACAGTTCAAACTCATCACGCTTCAGTGCAAGACGTAAGTCTTCCTGCAGTTGCTGGCGCTTGTGGGCAGCGATATCCAGGCTTTCATCGTAGAAGCAGAAGCGCCCCCGCCCTTCGGCTTTGGCTTTATAGAGCGCCATATCGGCTGATTTCAGGATTTTTTCAGGTGTTTCGCCATCCGCCGGTGCCAGTGCGATGCCGGTGCTGGTGGAAATATGCAATTCCTTGCCATTTAGCGAAACGGGTTCTTTGAACGCGTCTGCGACCTTTGAAATCAGGCTGGCCGCACCATTTGTATGACTAAGATTGGGCGCAATGATAACGAACTCATCACCCCCAAGCCGAATCACCGTATCTGACCCGCGCGTCGCCTTCTGCAAGCGTTTGCCGACTTCTAGAAGCAGCGCATCCCCAGCCGGATGGCCCATAGTATCATTCACGTGCTTGAAATGGTCCAGGTCCAGCAGGATCGTCGCAACAATGCTGTCCGTCCGTCCACTCTGGCTGATAGCACCACCTAAAACATCATCAAACACGGATCGGTTGGGCAGCCCCGTCAGGGCGTCAACACGGCCAAGTTCTGTGAGCTCCGTCAGGAACATCTGCCGCGCCTGCGCATAGCGTATTGTCCGCCGCAGCAATGCAGGAGTCAGTTCATTCTTATCCAGGTAATCAATCGCACCGGATCCCATGACGGACATGGCGAGGTCTTCATTCTGTTCACCGGTCAGGAAAATAACGGCAGCGGTAGATTTGTGCGTTTGCGCCATCTCATGGAATAGCTCGACGCCATCCTTATCCGGCATCCTGTAGTCCAAGATCACGCAGTCGAAGCCGCCATCTATCATTGCAGCCAAGGCATTAGCGCTATCAAACGCTTCATCGAGCGTATAATTGAGGCCAGAGTTCTTAAGATGACGACGGACGGCTGCGCGATCTACGTCATCATCATCGACTAGAAGGATGCGGATTGCGTCATCGGTCAGCATGGCAGCTCCACGACCTTGCAATAATGCTCGAGCATACCCAACACATTAAGGAAGGTCTGTTCTGCGTCCGATTTGACGATATAACCCGCTATGTTCTTGTCGTAGGCAGACAACTTATCCGTCTCGGCGGCGGATGTCGTCAGCACGAAAATCACTGTCTTGCTCAAGCTTGGATCATTGCGCACTTCCCGCAAGAACTCGTGCCCGCTCATCCGCGGCATATCAAGATCAAGCAGCACGAGATAGGGTGTTTCTACCGGTGATGCATTGTCATTGCCCCGCAATAATTCCAGGGCTTCAATGCCATCATTCGCGATGTAAAAGGTATTTGGTAACTCCAAGCGCCGCATGGCTCTTTTCAGGCCCATTGCGCAGATATCATCATCATCTACGAGGAGAATTTTGTATGGTTGCGCTGCCATTATGCTGCCTCCTGCAATTTTTCTTGCGCCATTGGTGCCGTGCGTGCGGCCGCCATTGGCTGGGCCTTTACCCACGTGAATTGGAATGCCGCCCCCCGCGCGCCATTCGTTGAATTGAGCGTAATGTCGCCCCCATTTCGCTCGACATAGCGTTTGACCATTGCGAGACCGAGGCCACTGCCCTCCACCTCGTCGCGCCGGCGTAAGGTTTGGAACATGCCAAATATCCGCGCGTGATATTCTTCTGGAATACCCGGGCCATCGTCAGTAACGGTGAAGCTTACTTTGTCGTCCATATCCGCTCCGGTGATCCAGATCCTGCCGTCGGTGCGGTCGTGATGCTTAATTGCATTATCAACCAGGTTCTGCAGCACATGCGTCACCGGTGCCTTATCGCCATGGAAGTCAGGCAAATCAGGTGAAACTTCGATCGTGAAGCCAGCAGGCACGCTAATTAGGTCCAGAACATCAACTGCTAAACTGCAGCCATTCAGCAACTGAACATTGTCATCACCGCGTCCAATACGGGAATATTGCAGGAGGCCGGTTAACAATGCCTCCATCCGACCCACGCGATTTTTCATCAAAGCCAGGTGTTCCCGACTATCGTCAGTCAGAACGGGCTGGAGATCGTCCTCCAGCCAACCCGTCAGGCTGGAAATAGCCCGAAGTGGTGACCGCAGATCATGGGATGCTGCATAGGCAAATCGTTCCAGCTCCTGGTTGGAGCGCGCCAGCTCTTCCGTGCGCTCTTCCAGTGATCGCGTTTTCTCTTTCGCAATTTTTTCGGCGCGGCGGCGCGTCATCGCAAACGCCATCAGGATGCCAAATACAAGGACGCTGATGATAAGGCAGGCAATCAGCACGACTGCGGGGTCGGCAATTGAATGCTCGACCGCAAAGTTGGGCTGTGATGACACATGCAATGTCCAGCTATGGCCACCAAACTCGAATGGGATCTTCGTTGAATAGCTTGCATCAACGGCGACCTTGCCTGGCGTCAGTGCATACATAAGCGCATCAGGGCCAACGACCGCACCGTCATAAATGCGCAGATCGACATCACGAAGGCTCTCACCCAGGACGCCACTCATAAGATCACCCATGCGGAATGGGCTATAGACGAAGCCTTTGATCAATGCTTGACGGTCAGAAATGCTAGTGGGGGATAGGCCTTCACCATAGAACGGCAGATAGATCAGGAAACCGGCCTGGACATCTGTTGTGATCTCCTGAACGAGCGTCACTTTGCCAGAAATAGCAACGTCGCCCGTGTCACGAGCACGATCCATCGCTGTGCGCCGGGTGACTTGGGAATACATATCGTAGCCGAAAGCCTGCCGGTTCCGAGCGTCAAACGGCTCTAGAAAAGTAATGGAGGAGTATAGCTCGCGTGCGCCTTCTGGTCGGACCGTAAAGTCCGGGAACCCGTCGGCGCGAACAGAGTCCACATAGGCAGGCATATCAGCCGGTTGAATGAGCTCCGCATAGCCAACACCCTGAATACCCGGATAGCGCTTGTTCAGTTCCAGCGCCTCAACATAAGCCTTCCATTCGCCCCGATCGACCGCTGTAGAGGCCGCAAACAGGCCGAGGCCACCACGCAGGACCTGCGTATAGGTCGCGAGCCGCTCATTCAGCGATTTTGTAACCTCAAGTTTGCGGCTTTCAAAGCTTGCCGCGGCCTGCCGGTCATTTGCAGATTTGACTGCAATTGACCCAAAAACACTCAGGCCAAGTAGAATGGCGAAGACACTAAATGCCGTGATTATCGCTGCCCGTTCAGATATACGGAATCGGGTTTTGGCAGGCTCTGCGCTAGCATTGGAAGCGAGGTCAGATTTCCGCTCAGTAATGAGTGTGTTCATAGTTCTCGCCTGTGGATGCCAATGATCTCAAAATAACTGTGCCGTTCGGACAGTTACCGGCCCCTTAAGAGTGCGCAACGAATAGGTGTCTTAGCGGCGTGTTTTTTGACGAGCGCTTCACCAGCTGATGCATGAGTCAGTGAATAAGCTGCGATCAGCAACAGCTTTGCAAAATGCGCATAAATCCGCCGCTACTTGATGCCACCGCTTAGAAACTCACGGGAGAAATGATGTGTGGATTTTTCAAACTTTCGGATTTCTCTTAAGCGACAAAACCCTAAAGGTTGTATTTTATTCTGACCATGTTTGGTAAATCTATTGCTCGAGCCCCCGCTAGCAATTGCTGAAATATTCTGGATATACTTGGCCCGACCTTAGGGTCAGGCCCCATAAATTCCACGGCTTCGAATACGGTCGCCGCGATGGAGGAACTTCAGATGCGTGTCGGAATTCTATTTACCTCCCATCCCGATCCCGAAACAGAACCGTACCCGCACCAAGCAATCCATGCCCGCGTCACCCGTGAGGTCATGGAAGCCGAAGAACTTGGCTTCGATAGTGTGTGGATCGCCGAGCATCACTTCTCCAACCGTTACGGCATTCTGCCTGACCCATTCAGCTACCTTTCTTATCTCGCCGCCAAGACCAGCCGCATCAAGCTAGGTGCGGCTGTGATGGTCGTGCCACTGCATCACCCACTGCGCATTGTCGAGAATGCGGCCTTTGTGGACATCTTAAGCAATGGCCGTTTCCAACTTGGTCTTGGCTCCGGGTACCGGCCTTATGAGTTTGATGGCCTCGGCGTGTCGTACGATAAGCGCCGCGATATCCAGGCAGAGGCCATTCCCCTCATCCTCGATGGCTTCCATAAAAAGAGGCTCTCTACACAAGGTGAGCATTTCAACTTCGACATTTCCGGTGAATTTGAAATCTTCCCACACCCCATCCAGCAACCGCATCCACCCTTCTATTTGGGCGCAGGAACAGAAGGCTCAATTATTACTGCCGCCAGGAATGGCTTTGGACTTATGCAGTCTTCGCTGCCCAATGCGCGCGTCATCGGTGAGCATATCGATATGTACCGCGCTCATATGGCCGAAGCGCCAGCACCCCTAAATCAAAACCCCGCCTTTGGTGAAGTTGACGTTGTCCGCATGGCCTATGTGGCACCAACGGACGCACAGGCCCGCGCTGAAAGCGAAGAGGGCATTACCCGCCACATGAAGAGCTTCCTGGCAGGGGGTGCCAAAACAGGCGGTTACTTAGGCGATGTGACAGAGAAAGAGGACGATAGCCAATTCTCCTATGACAATCTGATGGACGGCACGATCCTGCATGGCTCGCCCGATACCGTCATCCGCAAGATTGAAGAATTCCGCGCCGTCGGCACCACCTCCATCATGCTGCACTACCCGCCTTACTACGGCTTGGAGAAAACACTGGATATGCTGCGGCTCTTCGCCAAGGAAGTCCTGCCGCATGTCCAGGCAATGGATGCACCGAAGGTTCAGGCGGCAGCTGAGTAGCGCGCCATGACCTGGGGCGAAATTACAGACGAAGGCATGGCAGAAGCGGAAGCGCTCATCGGCCAACCGCTTCGCCGCACGCGGATGCAATGGATTGAAACGGCGACCCGGGATGCGATCCGCCATTTCGCCTGGGGCATCGGGGACAGCAATCCGCTCTGGCTGGATACGGACTATGCCGCTGCGTCACCGTTTGGCGGCATTACGGCACCACCTTGCATGCTATATGCCGTAGACAGCACCATCGTCGCACCAAAACTGCCCGGTGTGCAGTGGGTCTACGCTGGCACTGACTGGACCTGGTATGAACCGATCCGCGCAGGCGATACGTTCACGGTCGAAGCGGTGCTGACAAGGCAGCAAGAGAAATCTGGGCGGCGGTTCAAGCGTTGGGTGCTGCAATCCGGAGAAGTCCGTTATCTGAACCAGCATGGCCGCTTAGTCGCGACGGCAGAGGGCCACTGCGCCCGCACGCCTCGCCGCACCCATAATGCGGAAGAGACTAAACCAAAGAATGATGCGCCCATCGCCGAGCCACAGCGCTATACCCAAGAAGAATTGGCCGACATTGAAATCCAAGTCCTGAACGAACCTCGGCGTGGTGCCGATCCCCTGTATTGGGATGATGTGAGCGTTGGTGACACTATCCCGCCAGTGGTCAAAGGCCCGCTATCGGTCATTGATATTCTGGCCTGGTATTCTGCAACCCAAGGCGCGCTCCACTATGGCGGTGCCCACGGAGACGCCATCCGCTACCGCAGACGCCATGACGACTACCACATCAACCCAAAGACTGGCGCTAAGGACGCCGCTGGCCGCGGCCACCTGGAAGCGCAAACAGGCCGAGATGTTGGCATGGACGGTGCCTATGATGTCGGTCCGCAGCGAATATCCTGGGCACAGCATATGCTGAACAATTGGGCTGGCGACCACGGCTTCCTCCATAAACTGAATGTATCTGTCCGGCGGCCAAATCTGGTTGGCGACACAATCTGGTGGCGGGGAACCGTTACGGGAAAACGGGAAGTTTCTGGCGCGAAACTGATTGATATTGCGGTTGAAGCAAAATGCCAGCGGGACATACATTCTGCTGGCGGCACAGCTGTCGTCGCCTTGCCCAGCCGCGCGGATGGTCCTGTCACCCTGCCATTGATGCCATGACAGGCGCGCGCCGTATCCCGAACCCAGCGGGCGGCCTAATTCGCGTCACTGGCGGCAATCGCGCGGCGCACTACGCCCGGTATTGGCTGGAATTACTGGGTGAGGACGTGACGGACAATCCATCCGCCCCCATCGTTATTACGGGCAAAGACGATGCTGAAGCGCCCTGCATTATCCGGCTTTGGGATAACCAGGTCGGCATGGCGGGCGACGGCGTATTCGCATCCGCACTTTCGGGCGCTGCAACTGTCATTGGCCGGGCTGACGGACCCGCGATCCCCCTGCCCGCTGACATGCCAGAGAAATGGTGCGGTGCGCACGGCGTAATCCTAGCATTGGCGGAAGCTTGGCGGTTACGGCGCGGTGCAGCCTGCGCGGTTCGCTATGACGTGTCGGCAGCAGATATCTTACGCGCGTTCTCTCTGCAAAATTCCGGCGGACCGAAGGAGATGCAGCACCTTTGGCGGCGGAACGGGCGGCTGTGCATCGACCATGGCGGGATCTTCCCCATGGGCTTTTTTGCCTGCCAGGATGGTCACGTCGCGATCCTTGGCCGTTCAAAGCGCGACTGGCGTCAAATCCGAACAGCCATCGGCGATCCCGAATGGGCAGAGGCTGAGCAATTCCAGAACCCTTTCCTGGTGGCCCGTGATAGCGCTGACGCTGACAGGATGCTCGAAGAAACCCTCAGCCAGTTCACACGAGATGCATTGCTGGCGCGCGGCCTTGAACACGGCGCCGTCATTGCACCCGTTTACGCGCAAGCTGAAGCCGCCGCGCGCGACGTATTTCGCCAGAACTTTATTTTAGAAGGCGCTGGCCCCGCGATGCCGTTTCTAGGGACAGAAACACCCGGCCCTACAAAGCCGAAACCCATGATCGGTCGGCCAGTTCCAGACATGCCGCTCGCCGGAATGCGCGTGCTGGAATTTGCCTGGGTCTGGTCTGGCCCGATGGTCGGCCAGATGTTGGCGGACCTCGGCGCAGAGGTCATCAAAGTGGAAGCGCCAGGGCGGTTTGATCTGTACCGCACACGTGGCCTGGAAGCCGAACGCGGAAAAATGGATGAGAAAGCACGGATCGAATCATCTCTCTATTTTCACAGTCTGAACCGCAACAAGATCGGGTTGGCTCTGGACTTGAAGACTGAGGCCGACCTTGATCTCGCGAAGCAGGTCGCCGCCAAGTCAGATATTCTGCTGGAGAATTTTACCGTCGGCACGATGGAGCGCTTGGGTCTCGGTGCAGATACGCTCGCAGCGCTTAACCCAAGCCTGGTGCAGCTATCCCTTAGCGGACCGGGACGCGGCTCTGCCGTTGAGAAGCTGAGGTCTTATGGCTTGGTGCTCAGCGCCCTTGGCGGTGCGGAACATCTCATCCGCGACGGCGATGAATTCTTAGGTTCGCCCACATTCAGCATCAGTGATCCCAATGCCGCCGTATTCGCGGCCATGGCAAGCCTCGCGGCCGCTCTTCATGCAGACACCAGCGGCGCAGGCCACGCCATCGATGTCTCCCAGATTGAAGCTGCAGCGACGTTAGCAGGCGCGCCCGTGGCGGGTGATGCGGTCTCACAAATCGTCGAAAAAGATGGCGTCTCGGTCGCTGTCTCCACAACAAGCGACATGGAAGCGCCTGTGCTGCAACTGGAAGACACCGACGCCGCCCCAGCCTTCGCCGATTGCGATGGATGGCTGCCAGCCTCCCACCCCTTTACCGGCGATGAAGCACTGGTCGCAGCGCCCTGGCGCGTCAACGGTGCCCGCCCACGCTTAAGAAAAGCCGCACCAATCCTGGGCGAAGCCGATGACTACGTACTACGGCATGTGCTGGGGTTGAACGACGCATCGCTTGCCGAGACACAAACCAAACGGCGCTGACGCGTCGGCCGCCTCACCCATCAAAATCGATATATCCGCCACCGCGCTCGATATGGAGTGCCACCCAGGGCATCATCCAGGCACAAAGGCTGTCGTGATCGCCATCAGCACTCCAGGCAATGCCGTCTGGGCCAGCGGTCTGCATGTCCGGATCAGTCGTGAATGTGCCTTTAAGGGTGAAACCCTGCTCGCCGCCATCAATTTCAAGCTCAAGATAGCGATGCGGCGCGCCGTTTTGGCCTTGATAATCCCGAAGCCGCATGGCGACGGATGCGCCGAAGCGCTCCGTCGTCAGGTCACCAGCGCCGCCATTGGCCCGGCGCGCGGCGTCCAGTTCATCCATGAAGCTCAGCCACATATAGCGAAGCGTATCCGCCATATCCTCAAGGCTTGGGCCAGTCTCATCCGGCAGAGGATTTACTCCGCCGCTTGGGGTGCCAAACCAAGTTCCGCCAGAATCCGTGCGCGGTCCTGGTCAACATCCGGGGCGGTCGGGCGTTCCAACGGGTCTTCATAGCCGGAAAGCTTCACGGGGTTGCCCGCAACCTTCATCTTGCCGACTTTCGGATCATCCACCTCAATCACCATCCGGCGCGGCTCGACCTGCGGGTGGGCCATGACCTGCGCAACATCATTGATGCCGCTGGCGGGAATCCCTGCCGGGTCCAGTTCGGAGAGCCAATCCGCCGTCGTGCGGGTTTTCAGAACGGCTTCGATTTCCGGTTCAAGTGCTGCCTGATTTTCATTCCGCGTGCGATTGCTTTCGTAGCGCGGGTCAGCCTTCAGGTCTGGCCGTCCGATGATGTCGCAAAAGCGGTGGAACATGACGTCATTGCCAGCCGCAATGATCATGTGGCCGTCCTGGGTCGTGAACACCTGGAATGGCGTGATCGACGGGTGACGCCCGCCAAGTGGCCCCGGAATTTCGCCCGTAGCACCGTAACGCGCGATAGCGTTTTCACAGAAGGCGATCTGGCAATCGAGCATGCCAATATCAATCTTCCGGCCCTCGCCCGTGCGTTCCCGGTCATACAGCGCCGTCGTCATGCCGATAGTGGTGTAGAGGCCAGCGCCGATATCGCCGATGGACATGCCGACTCGTGTTGGCTCACCGCCCGGCTGGCCCGTGATCGACATGATGCCGCCCATCGCCTGCACGACCATATCGTAGGCCGGACGCTTGGAGTGCGGCCCGGTATGGCCAAAGCCGGAGCAGGCCGCGTAGATCAGCTTCGGGTATTTGACGTGCAGGTCTTCCCAGCCATAGCCCAGCTTTTCCATGGTACCAGGCCGGAAGTTCTCCACGACCACGTCAGCGATGGACAGCAGCTTTTCAAACGCTTCCCGGTCCGCATCGTCCTTCAGGTTCAGCGCGATGGATTCCTTGCCGCGGTTCACGGATACGAAATAGGTGGACTTGCCGTTGACGAACGGGCCGTATTCCCGCGCATCGTCCCCCTTGCCCGGCGTTTCGACCTTGATCACCCGCGCGCCAAGGTCTGACAGGATCATGGTGGAGAACGGGCCCGCGAGCACGCGGGTCAGGTCAATTACGGTGATGCCGTTAAATGGGCCGGGCACAGGCATGGGGGTAGCTCCTTCAGCGAAATCGGCTAGGCTGTTTTGAAAATGAAACTAGAGAGTAAATCGCGATGCAGCCGACGTCACGCAGTTTTCAAAGCCTTGGTCCCGAAGGTTTTCACAAAGTGGCATACTGGGAATGGGGCGCGGAGGATGCACCCCGCACCGCGCTGATGGTTCACGGCCTGACACGGAATGGCCGGGACTTTGATGATCTGGCCAAAGCCATGGCTTCTAAGGGCTGGCGCGTTGCTGCTGTCGATGTCGTTGGGCGCGGCGATAGTGAATGGCTGGTAGCGAAGGAAGGCTACGACTTCGCCACATATGTCGCAGACATGATTCAGCTGATCGCACGGCTGGGCGCTGACAAAGTGGATTGGATCGGCACCAGCATGGGCGGCGTGATGGGCCAGATGGCCGCCGCAGCCCCCGGAGCGCCGATCAACAAGCTGGTCCTGAACGATATCGGCCCGTTTTTGGATAAGGCCGGCCTGGCGCGCATCAAAGGCTATGTCGGCCAGGACCCAAGCTTTGCTACATATGAAGAAGCCGAGGCCGCCGTGAACGCCGTCACCGGCGCCTTCGGGCCTATGGATACAGCGCAGCGCAAGCGCTTCTGCGAAGTCAGCCTGCGCGAACGCAGCGACGGCACCGTCACACTAAACTACGATCCCAAGATCGCCTGGCAGTTCCATGAAAACGAGCCGGAGGATGTTGATATGCGGCCGCTCTGGAACCTGATCACCATACCAACGCTCGTCATGCGCGGCGCTGTGTCAGACCTGCTTTCGTCGGAAACCACAGCCTATATGCAGGCCAATGGCCCGAAGGCGGAGTTGTATGAGGTGCCGGATGTGGGCCACGCCCCCGCCCTGATGAGCGACGCTGAAATCAACCACATTATTTCGTTCCTGGAAGCCTGATCCCATGACAGCTTATACGGATAAATCCTTCACCGCCCTGGCTGGTGCCAGCTACATCAACATCGCCTACCGGGAATGGGGGGACTCTAGCAATCCAAACGTCGCCGTCTGCTGCCACGGCCTGTCCCGCAACCGCAAAGACTTTGACGACCTGGCGGCGGAATTGGCCAAAGACTGGCGCGTCTTCAGCGTCGACACGCCTGGGCGCGGTGATAGTGATTGGCTGGATGACAAATCCCAATACGGCTACCCGCTGTATGAAACCGTGTGCGCCAGCATGATCGCCCGCACCGGCGCCGATAAAGTCACGTGGATAGGCACCAGCATGGGCGGCATTCTGGGCATGCGGCTGGCAGGCAAGCGCGGATCACCGATTGAGCGGTTGGTGCTGAATGATATCGGCCCCTTCATCCCCGCCAGCGGGCGGCGCGACAACCAAGCCAATTTCGGCACAGACCCGCGCTACCCCAGCGAAGCCGAAGCCATCGCCTATATCAAAGAAACCCGCAGCGCCTTCGGTCCCTTCTCGGACAAGGACTGGGACAAGTTCGGCCGCGACAGCCTCCGCCAATTGCCAGATGGCCAATGGACCCTCCACTACGACCCCGGCCTCGCCTCCAACGCGCCGATCACGGATACGGATATGTGGGACCTCTGGCCCGCTATCACGCAACCAACGCTGACGTTATGGGGCGTTGAGTCGAAGCTCCTGCTCGCCGCCACCGTGGACCGCATGGCAAAAACGGGACCGATGACGGAGGTTTATGCAGTTCCAGGCGTCGGCCATTGTCCTGGGCTTACACGGGCGGATCAGATTGCGGTCATTCGGGACTTTATTGCTAAGTAGGCGAGGTTGGTTTTGCAGCAAACGCCCCCCTCACCCCACCTCTCCCCCCGTTGGGGGGCGAGGAGTTCCAGCGGTGGCACCGCACCGCTTTCTCCACTAAACGCACCACGCGATAAAACAAAGTAACCGCCCCCACGCATTCTCCTCGCCCCCCAACGGGGGGAGAGGGACAGGGTGAGGGGGGCGCTCGCAAAACAGGAACCACCGCCATGCCCCAAGCGCCCGTAAAATTCGGCTACCTCCTCCCCACCCGGGAGCGGATTATGGCGGGGGAGCATGAAACGCGGTCCGTCCTTACCCTAGCGCGGAAGGCGGAGGCGATGGGGTTTGATAGCCTTTGGATCGGCGATAGCGTCACCGCCAAACCGCGCCACGATGCCCTGTCGATGCTGGCCGCGATCGCCGCCGTGACGGAGCGGGCAGAGATCGGCACGGCTGTCCTGCTGCCCATGCTCCGCAACCCCGTGCTATTGGCGCAGCAGGCCGCGACGGTGGACCGGATCAGTGAGGGCCGGTTGATCCTGGGGCTTGGCACGGCCAGGGACGTCCCCACCATCCGCCGGGAGTTCGAGGCCGCATCCGTCCCCTTCGAGAAGCGCATTGGGCGGATGCTGGAGGGGGTTCGGTATATGCGCGCGCTCTGGCAAGGCGGCCCGCTCAATTGGCCCTCCGACGACCCGTCCCCACGGGAAGGCGATGGCCGCTGGCAGGCAGAGGGCATTGAGATCGCGCCGCTGCCCGAAATCACCCCAGCCCGGCCCTCCGGCCCGCCGCTTTGGAGCGGGGGCGCTGCAGACGGCGCCCTTAAACGCGCCGGGCGGTATTTTGACGGCTGGTTCCCCTCCGGCCCGTCAGACCCAGAGGTCTACGGCCAGAACTGGGCCAAAGTGCAGGCCTACGCGGCAGAGGCCGGTCGCGACCCAGCAGCCATCACCCCCGCCATGTACCTAACCCTCGCCATAGACGAAAACCCGGCCCGCGCCGAGACCGCCCTCAACACCTACCTAGAAGCCTACTACAACCAACCCGCCGCACATCTACGAGCCCACCAAGCCACCTTCGCCGGAACGCCAGAAGCGGCGGCGGATTGGGTGCGGGGATTTGTTGAGGCTGGGGCGCGACATTTGTGC
>Ga0206131_10002060_pt1 | contig 24870 bp, 15 predicted proteins | sample Helgoland_Spring_FD_148636 | JGI IMG/M metagenome (GOLD analysis project Ga0206131, IMG submission 148636) | Pelagic subsurface seawater microbial communities from Kabeltonne, Helgoland, North Sea - Helgoland_Spring_Bloom_20160517_1 | ecosystem: Environmental > Aquatic > Marine > Epipelagic ...
CCTGAATTCCTCCAGATTTATTTGTTTTTGTAGTACCATCAGCATTAAATGAATCATTATGATCTGAACCTCTCATAGCTGAACCTTTAAAACCACTTCCAAATTCAAAGCCTTTGACAGCATTAATTGATAACATAGATTTTCCGAGCTCAGCATGTAACTTATCAAAAACAGGTTCCCCCAATCCTACTGGAACCCCACTAATTACACATGAAACTATACCACCTACAGTGTCTCCATTTTTCTTCACACTCTTAATTAGCTCTATCATTTCTTCAGACTTCTTTTCATCTGGACATCTAACTATAGATTTTTCTATATTATCAAAATTTATTTTAGTGTTCTCATATTCATACTTTATTTCTCCAACAGAAGAAACAAATGCATTTATTTTTACACCTTTAAGTATCATTTTAGCAATAGATCCAGCTACAACTCTAACAACAGTCTCTCTTGCAGAACTTCTACCTCCACCCCTATAATCTCTAAAACCATATTTTTTATCATATACAAAGTCTGCATGAGATGGTCTATAGCTATTCTGGATATGAGAGTAGTCTTTTGATTTCTGATCTTTGTTAACTATTACAAAACCAATTGGTGTTCCAGTTGTTTTACCTTCAAAAATTCCTGATAAAAATTCTACAGAGTCATCTTCTTTTCGTTGAGTAACAATTTCTGATTGACCAGGTCTTCTTCTATTCAACTCTTTGTTAATAAAATCAAGATCAATATCAACTCCTGCAGGACAACCATCTATAACACCCCCAAGAGCCTTACCATGAGATTCACCAAAGGATGAGAGTTTGAATATGTTACCAAATGTATTTCCTGCCATAACTAGATTTATAAAGATAATATCTTATGTCATATTACTCTACCAGGATTTAATATATTTTTTGGATCTATTGACTTTTTAATTAATCTCATTAATTCAATCTCATCCTGACTCCTAGTTTTAATTAAATATTTTTTTTTATCCAAACCTATTCCATGTTCAGCAGATATTGATCCGTCTACTTTTTCAGTATTGCTATATATTATTTCATTGATTTCAGACTTGAGCTTATCGTCATCAGAATCTTTACCTATAATAAAGTGAATATTTCCATCTGCTACATGTCCAAAAGGGAAAATTGTTTTTACACCTTCACACTCCTTTAGTTCTAATGAAATTTTATCAATAACCTCTCCAATAAGTGAAACAGGTATACTAATATCAAAATGTTGATCGAACTCTTTTTCATCTGCTAATACAGCAACATCTTCTCTAATACCCCATATATTAACTTGCTCCTTCTCATCTTTTCCAATAACAGCATCATCAATAATTCCTTTATCAACACTTTCGAGAACTACCTCCTCAAATTTATTATAATCATTTTCAAAATCTCCACCCATATACTCAATAAAAATGTAGTATTTATAATTATCAGGTAAATACTTGTTATATAATGTTTTATCACTCACCATCTGGCTGTAAGTGTTAGTCCATAACAATTCAAAACCTGTCAGGTTTGAAGATATTTTATTCTCCATTGTTTTAAAAAGATCTAACACATTTTGGTAATTATTTGTAGCTGCTAATGAAGTATATCTTGTTTTTGGTAACCTATACAATCTGAGAACTACTTTTGTTACAATACCCAGAGTTCCTTCTGAGCCAATAAACAGTTGCTTCAAGTCATAACCTGAATTATCCTTCATTAACTTCTTTAAAGATGAAATTACAGTTCCATCTGGAAGAACTGCTTCAATACCCATGACTAAATCTCTAGTCATGCCATATTTAAATACTCTTAAACCACCAGCGTTAGTTGATACTGCTCCTCCAATTTGAGCTGAGCCTCTTGCACCAAAATTTAAAGGTAAGAGAAGATCTTTATCCTTTACTGTATTAATTATGTCTTCTATAATTGCTCCTGATTCACAAGTAATAGTTTTTCCATTTTCATCGATTTCAACAATCTTATTCATTTTTTCAAGTGAAATCACAACTTGATTTTTATTAGATATTGTTGAACCAACAAGATTTGTTAATCCACCATGAATTATAATTTCTTGATTATAATCATTGCAAATTTTTACTATAGCTGATACTTCATCAGTTGATCTTGGCAGTAATAAACACAAAGATTCTAACTGAACATCTGTTTTCCATATGTGATAAAATCTAGATTTAAGAGATTCACCACTTAAAATTGATGAGTCATCAAGAATTTCTCTAAATAAGGTTATTACACTATTATTTGGCATTTGAACTTAACAAAAAGTTAACTAAAGATATTAAATATAAAAAACTAAATTTGTTGAGTAAAAAAATAATTATGATTAAGCATTTAGCTCTTATATTAAGTTTATTGATTCTATCTTGTTCAAACGAGAATGGGTTCAATCTAAATGGTACTATTGATGCCATCGATGATACAAAGGTTTATATTTTACAAGCAGATCAAAACAATCAACCATTTATTAAAGACTCAACAACTGTTAAGTCAAACAAGTTCTCTTTTAAAGGTGTATCTGCTACACCACAAATAAGCTACATACAGGTTGAAGGTGTTAATGGTTACGTATTAACTATTCTCGAAAATGGATCTATAAATGCTGAATTATACAAAGACAGTATATCTAAATCTCAGGTTTATGGTACAAAATCAAATGACGATTTTGTAAAATATAAATCTGAAACTAAATCTTTAGTTGAAAAAATGAATACTATTTCTTCTGAAGCTCAAGATGCTATAATGAATGGAGATGTTGAAATCGCAATGAAATTAGATAAAGATTACAAAAAGAAAGAACAAGAAGTTCTTTTGTATGAATGGGATTTTATAATAGATAATCTTGATTCATACATGTCTGCTCTTCTTCTTGAAGTTTTTATGGTTGAAAATAAAGTTAACAAAGACTCCATCATAGATGTCTATGAAAGTTTTTCAAACAGAATTAAAGTTAGTGATGTTGGAAAAAATATAGCTGATTTACTTTCTCAATTTGAAGATCCAATTGAGGTTGGTGAAGTTGCTCCAGATTTTACTGCACCTAGCCTTGACGGTTCTAATGTTACATTAAGTCAGGAATTATCTCTTAATAAGGTAACACTTTTAGATTTCTGGGCAGCATGGTGTAGACCTTGTAGAGTTGAAAATCCAAACCTTGTTAGACTTTACAAATTATATAATAATGATGGTTTTAACATCATCGGCGTATCACTAGATAGAACAAAAGAACAGTGGGAACAAGCTGTTGAAGATGATAGTCTATTATGGACACAGGTGTCAAATTTAAACTTCTGGAATGATCCTATAGCTAGAAGATATAGCATTAGAGCTATTCCTCAATCTTATCTAATTAATCAAGATGGTATTGTTATCGGAAAAAACTTAAGAGGCGACGATCTAGAAGAAAAAATTAAATTTGCATTATCACTAAACAACTGATAATTGCATTTATTAATATATATACTCACATACCCTTTAATTAAATTTATATCAATACTGCCATTTAGTATTGTATATAAGATTTCAAATATTCTTTCATTTCTTCTTCATAAAGTTTTTAAGTATAGATTAAAAACAGTTAAAAAAAATTTAAATCTAGTATTTCCTAATAAAGATAAAGAGGAACTAGATGAGATAGAAAAAAAGTTCTATAGTCATTTCGCAGATATTAGCATTGAGAGTATAAAGGCTTATGGTATGAGCGAAAAGGAAATGAAAAGGCGTTATACTTATGAAAATATTCATGAGATAGAGAAAATTCAAGAAAAAAATAAAAATATAATTCTTATTTGTGGTCATTATTCTAATTTTGAATGGCTTCTTTCAATTGGATATAATGTAAAAGGAAATGGATATGGAATTTACACACCAATGTCAAATAAGTACTTTGATAGATTATTTAAAAAAATCAGAGGAAAGCATAATGCTTTTCTTGTATCGAGATATCATATTAATGATTTTATGAATAATCTAGATGATAATAAATATCACCTGTTTGGATTTGCAGCTGACCAATCACCTAGAAAAATTGGAAAATCATATATTAATAAGTTTTTAGGTCATAAAGTACCCATTTTCACAGGAGCGGAAAGATTCTCAAAAGATTTTAATTTATCAGTTGTTTTTGCTGATATAACTAGAATAAAAAGAGGGTTTTATAAAACAAAATTTATTGAAATTTTAGAAAAAGATAACAATCAATATAATGTTACCAATCAGTTTCTAAACCTTCTGGAAAAACAAATATACAGAGACCCATCACAATACTTTTGGACTCATAATAGGTTTAAACACCTAACCACCTAACAATAGAATCTCTTTTTGTATTTTAATAGCTAGATTATCTGCATTTTCCTGATCTTTTGATTCAGAAAAAATTCTAACAATTGGTTCTGTATTTGATTTTCTCATATGAACCCACCCATCTTCGAAGTCAATCCTAACCCCATCATCAGTGTTAGGTGATAAGTCAGAATATTTATTAGTAATATCAATAAAAATCTTATCTATTATTTTATCATCTTTAAGCAACACTTTGAGCTTCTTCATAAAATACACAGGATAATTACTCTTAAGATCTGAAACTTTACAATCTTTATTTACTAATAATCCAAGAAAAAGTACAATACCAACAAGAGCATCTCTTCCATAGTGTAATTCTGGATAAATTATACCTCCCCCACCTTCACCTCCAACTATTGAGTTTACTTCCTTCATTTTTTTTACAACATTCATTTCACCAACAGGAGTAAAAAAATAATTCCCCCCATAAGACTCTGTTAGATCTTTAAGTGCATTTGAAGAAGATAATGTTGAAACAGTGTTTCCCTTGTTTTTTGATAAAACGAAATCAGAACAAAAAACTTGAGTATATTCTTCTCCAAGAATTTTTCCATTTTCATCAAAAAACACAAGTCGATCAACATCTGGATCTACTGCTATTCCAAAATCAGCATTATTGTTTAAAATTTCTTGAGAAAGATCTTTTAAATTTTCTGCAAGAGGTTCCGGAGTGTGATTAAATACACCTTCCACCTCTGAGTTTATAATTTTATATCTAATATTTAACTTTTCAAGAAGTTTTGGCAAAGCTATAGCTCCACCAGAATTAATAGCATCTGCTACTACATAAAGATTAAGTTCTTTTATTTTCTTTAATGGTAGAATATCTAAGTTAACAATAGCTTGGATATGATCATCAATTAAATTATCATACTTACTTATAGTTCCAAGAGATTCATTTTGAGTAAAACTGTGTGTTTTAATTTCCGAATATTCAATTAGTTTAGTTACATCTTCTTTAGATAAAAACTCACCCTCATCATTGAAAAATTTTAAACCATTATACTCTTGAGGATTATGACTTGCTGTAATCATTAATCCAGCAACAGCATCATTATTTAATACTCCCCAGCAAAGAGTTGGAGTTGTTGATAATCCGGCATCAATAACATTGATTCCCATTGAAGAAAAAACTGAATTTACTATACTTTGAATCATTTCTCCAGATTTTCTTCCATCTCTACCCGTTATTACAGTAAGATTATTATTGTTAGGATTATTTTCTTTAATTAATTTAGAAAATCCTGCTATAGAACTCACAATATCAACTGGCGTTAAATTTTGATTATTTTCACCACCTATTGTACCTCTAAATCCTGATATATTTTTTATTAAAGTCATATGAAATGTAAATATATAAATTGTAAATTACACGAAATTTTATTATGAAGAATTTTATCCCATTTATCTTGTCATTTTTAATCATTAGCTGTGATAAATCATATAATCCTGCAGTTGTTTCAGCCAGAAAAGAAGCCTCTGATATAGGTGTTGAAATAATGAAAAATGGTGGTAATGCATTTGATGCAATGGTAGCTGTTCATCTAGCTCTAGCTGTCACATATCCAATAGCTGGGAATATTGGGGGTGGTGGTTTTGTAGTTTACCATACTTCTGAAGGAGAAAGCGGTTCTCTTGACTTTAGAGAAAAGGCACCAGGAAAAGCATTTAAAGATATGTATTTAGATAAAAATGGGGATATAATAGAAAACATGAGCACATTAGGTGGAGCTGCAGTTGGTGTTCCTGGATCAATATCTGGTATATTTGAAATTCATTCAAAATTTGGCTCTCTTCCAATTGAAGATCTTTTTCAACCTTCAATTGAATTAGCAAAAAATGGTTTTATTGTTACAAAAAAACAAGAAGAAGCTTTAAAAGATAAACTTCAAGATTTCATAAATGTCAATGGTAGTGAATCTTTATTTTCACAGAACTATAAGCAAGGTGATACTTTAAAAAATATAAATCTATCTATTACTCTTGATAAAATTTCAAAAAATGGACCTAAAGCATTTTATGAGGGTGAGATTGCAGAAATGATTATTGAAGAAATTGAAGAAAGTGGTGGAATAATGACAGTTGAAGATTTAAAAAATTACAATTCTGTCTGGAGAGATCCCATTAAATTTAAGTACAAAGGTTTAGATATAATATCAATGCCCCTTCCCTCAAGCGGTGGAATTCTTCTAGGTCAACTATTAAAAGCAATAGAAGGATACGATATAGGTCAGTTTGGACATAACTCTGTTGAATCTATTCAGCTAATGGTTGAAGCTGAAAGAAGAGCATATGCAGACAGAAGTTTCTATATGGGCGATCCTGATTTTAACAAACTTCCAGTATACGAATTGATGGATGATGAATATGTTAATAGTAGAATGGCATCTTTCTCATGGGATAAGGCAACTCTTTCTAGTGAAGTATCTCATGGTGAGGTTAAAACAATAGAAGAAAGTGATCAAACAACTCACTATTCTATTATAGATGCTGATGGAAATTCTGTTTCAGTTACCACTACTCTAAACACCAACTATGGATCTAAAGTTTTTGTTGAAGAAGGTGGATTTTTCTTGAATAATGAAATGGATGATTTTAGCTCAAAGCCCGGGTACCCTAATAGTTTTGGTTTAATTGGTAGTAAGGCAAACTCTATAGAAGCTAATAAGCGAATGCTTAGTTCAATGACACCTACTATTGTGCTAAAAAATAAAAAACCATCACTAATAGTGGGAACTCCAGGAGGATCAACTATTATAACTTCTGTATTTCAAACAATTCTTAATGTTTACGAATATGGTATGTCAATGCAAGAAGCCGTAAATGCACCTAGAGTTCATCATCAATGGGTCCCAGATGTAGTAATAATCGAAGAAGGTGGTATAGACTCTGTTAAAGATTCAATTCTAAAATCTAAAAATTACTTTATTGTCTCACTCCCTATTAAATCTGATAGCTCTGGTATGTCAGCTAGATCTTCTATAGGTAAAGTTGATGCAATTTTTATAGATGAAAATGGAGAAGTTTCAACAGGAGCAGATCCTAGAGGAGATGATCATGCAAGTATTTTAAAATAAATTCTAATCCAAACTTGAATAACACGATTCAAATTGAAGGCGCAAAAGTTCATAATCTTAGAAATCTAGATTTAGAGATTCCAAGAGAAAAACTTGTTGTTATTACAGGTTTATCTGGAAGCGGAAAATCCTCTTTAGCATTTGACACAATTCATGCTGAAGGTCAGAGAAGATATATGGAAACATTCTCTGCCTACATAAGACAATTTGTAGGAAACTATGAAAGACCAGATGTAGATAAAATTGAGGGTTTATCTCCAGTAATTGCAATTGAACAAAAAACCACAAGTAAAAATCCAAGATCTACTGTTGGAACAGTTACTGATATTTATGATTTTATTAGGTTATTATATGCAAGAATTGGTGTAGCCTACAGTCATTCATCTAATTTAAGAATGGTTAAAAATACTGATGAACAGATTATAAAGTTAATATGTGAGAAGTTTATAAATCAGCGAATTATTATTCTAGCTCCAATAATTAGATCTAGAAAAGGACATTACAGAGATCTTTTTGAAAACTTCACTAAACAAGGGTTTTCAAAAGTTATAGTTGACGGTGATATTCTAGATATTAAGAGAGGCATGAAGCTAGATAGATATAAAACACATGATATAAGTCTGGTTGTAGATAATTTATCTGTTAAAGATGATTTTGAATCAAAGAGAGTGTTAGCAGAATCTATTAAGATTGCAATGAAATATGGAAATGATACAATTTTTATTTTAGACTCAGAGTCTGGAAAACCAGAATATTTTAGTAGAAATTTAATGTGTCCTGAAACAGGCATTTCATATCCTAAACCAGAACCTAACACTTTTTCTTTTAATTCACCTAAAGGAATGTGTGAAATATGTAACGGTCTAGGAACTAAACATGAAATAAATCTAAAAAAATTAATTCCAGATGATTCGATATCAATTAATAATGGAGGAATATTACCTATAGGTAAGAAAGATAATTCCTGGATTCATAAACAGATTGAATTAATATCAAAATATTATAATTTCTCTCTGAGTGAATCTATTAATAAAATACCAAAAGAGGGTTTAAATTTTATTCTTAACGGTGGTAAAAAAAGCTTTATAATCAATTCAAAAGATCTAGGTGTAAAGAGACAATATGAGATTGATTATATGGGAATAGAGGCATTTATTAAAGATCAATTAAATAACAATGAATCTAAAAGCTTAAGAAGATGGGCACTTCAATTTGTTGATATTAAAAAATGTAAATCTTGTATAGGAAGTAGATTAAAGATTGAATCTAGATCATTTAGAATTAACAATAAAAACATCTTCGAGCTTAGTGAAATGGATCTATCAGAGGTCAAAGAATGGTTTAAAAACCTTAATAAAAATTTAACTGATAAAGAGATCAGAATATCTGACGAAATAACAAAAGAAATATTAATTAGAATTCAATTTTTAATTGATGTAGGTCTTGAGTATTTAACACTTTCAAGATCTTCAAGATCACTTTCTGGAGGAGAAGCTCAAAGAGTAAGATTAGCAACTCAGGTTGGCTCTCAATTAGTTGGAGTTCTATATATACTTGATGAACCTAGTATAGGACTTCATCAAAAAGATAATTTAAAATTGATTGACTCACTAAAAAAACTTAGAGACTCTGGGAATTCAGTTATTGTGGTTGAACATGATAAAGAAATGATAATGAGTTCTGATCATATTATAGACCTGGGTCCTTTTGCAGGTATTAATGGTGGTGAGATTATTTATGAAGGATCTCCCAAGAAGATTAAAAATGCAAAAACAATTACTGCAGATTATCTTAACGATATTAAAAAAATCGAAATACCAAAAAATATAAGACCTGGTAATGGGAATCATATAAAGTTATATGGATGTAAAGGAAATAACTTAAAAAATATCAATACTGATTTTCCTCTTGGTAAAATGATTGCTGTTACAGGAGTTTCGGGTAGTGGTAAGTCTACTTTGATAAATGAGACATTATATCCTATTTTAAATTCTAAAATCTATAATTCTGTTAAATCACCTCTAGAATTTAAAAAAATTGAAGGTATTGAAAACATTGATAAAGTAGTTGAAGTTAATCAACAACAAATAGGAAGAACTCCTAGAAGTAATCCTGCTACTTATACTGGAGTTTACGGTGAAATCAGAAAATTATTTTCAGATACTGTTGAATCAAAAATAAGGGGTTATAAACCAGGAAGATTTAGTTTTAATGTTTCAGGTGGAAGATGTGAGAACTGTAAGGGTGGTGGAATGAGGTTAATTGAGATGAACTTCTTACCTGATGTTTTTGTAGAGTGCGAAGTTTGCAATGGAAAAAGATTTAATCGAGAAACTCTTGAAGTTAGATATAAAGGAAAATCTATTTCAGACATATTAGACATGAGTGTTTCCAAATCTTTAGATTTTTTCTCATCTATTCCTAAAATACATAATAAATTAAAAGCTATTGATAGTGTAGGACTGGGATATATCACTCTTGGTCAATCTTCTACAACATTATCTGGTGGTGAATCACAAAGAATAAAGCTAGCAAGTGAACTATCCAAAAAAGATACTGGTAAAACAATCTATATTCTTGATGAACCAACTACAGGTCTTCATTTTGAAGATATAAGGATTCTTTTAAATGTTTTAAATCAACTTGTAGATAAAGGAAATACAATAATTATTATTGAACATAATTTAGATGTAATTAAACAGGTTGATCATATTATAGATATAGGCCCAGAGGGTGGTAAAAATGGAGGAAAACTAATAGACAGTGGTAGCCCAAAAGAAATAATAAAAAGCAATAAGGGTTATACTGCTAAATACCTTTCAAAAGAATTTCAAAAATGATAAGGATTTCAAACTTTTTCATATTGATAATGTTAATTTTCCCTATTAACACATTTTGTCAAAATATTAACTCATATAATATTGATGCTACGCTAAACTCAGAGGATAAGACGATTACTATTAATCAAGTTATGAAGTTTAAGAACACTTCTAATATTTCATTAAAAAAAATAGTTCTTGAGGATTGGGCTAATTCATATATCAATAACAGAACTAGGCTAGCTAAAAGAATTTCAGATGAATATTCGAGGAGCTTTACTTTTGCAAATAAAAAACAAAGAGGATCAACAATTATAAAGAGTATTACTTCTAATAATATTGAATCATGGAGTAAATCAAATAACTCATCTGATATAATTAATTTATATCTTAAAAAAGAATTAAATAAGGGGGAATCAATTGAAATAGAAATTGACTATCAAGTAAAATTACCTGATTCAAAATTTACAGGTTATGGTTTTGATAATAATAACAATTACTATTTAAAGAATTGGCTAATAGTTTTTTCTAATATATCTGGATCTGAATGGTATAGTCAAAGCAATCTAAACCTAAATGACCAATCCTTAGAGAAATCTAGATATAAAATGAAATTTTCATTTGACAAATTTTACTATTTATTTTCAAACCTTACTATAAATAAAACAGAAATAATAATTGATAGAAAAAATGTTTATCTGTCAGGTTCAGATATAAATAATGTTAAAATTAATTTATTAATTGATAAAAAATATAGAAAATTTCAAAATATTAATAATGAAATTGAAACTGATATTTTCAAAATATCTTCAACAGAAGAAGCTGAAATAAAAGTTAAAAGAGTAAATAATTTTGTAAAAAATTATTTCAATGATAATTCAAATCTCAAACTTCTTGTACCTAAAAGTGATTACGATTCTAACCCTTTTTATGGACTAAATCAATTACCAAGCTTTATAAGTCCTTTCTCTGACAAGTTTTTAGAAGAAATAGTTTTTTTAAAATCTTTTCTCATTAACTATTTAAATCAAAAGTTAAATCTAAATAGAAGAGAATCTCACTGGGTATACAAAGGATTGGAAATTTTCATTATTGATAAATATATAAATGATTACTACCCTAAAGTAAGATTTCTTGGAAGACTCTCAGGGATTAGTTTTATAAAAAATTATGAAATTTCAAAAATAAATTTTAATGATTTGTTTATAAATTATTCCGAGTATGTTCAAAGACTAAATCTTCACCAGGCAGATGACCAGTCTAGTGAAAATTTAACTAGGATAAATTATGATATTTCATCTCCATATCATGTTGGAGTCGGTTTAAAATATCTAGAAAATATTATTGGAGAAAAAGATTTCAAGGATTTAATATTGAAAATTAGCTCAGTAAATACAAGAGAAGACTTAAATAATTTCTTTTTAAATTATAACAAAGAAGACCTTACCTGGTTTATAGAAGACTATATTGGCAATAGGCAATCACTCGATTTAAAGCTAAGGAGAATCAACAAAAATGAAATTCAAACTGAAGAAAAAAATAATATTTCCGTACCCTACTCTATTGGGTATTTAAAAAATAATTCAATAATTGAAACTATTAATTTTAAAGAGTACAAAAAAATTAAAATTCCAAATATTGATTTTGACTATGTAGTTATAAATCCCAAAGTATCTCTGCCCGAATTAAACAAGAGTAACAATTTGTTATATAATAAATCTAATATAAAACCTTTAAAACTAAAATTTATTGGTGATCTTGAAAACCCAAAAGTTAAAACTTTATTTTTGAGACCTGAAGTTACTTATAACCTATATGATGGTGTTTCACCAGGTTTTAATTTTCATAATAAGGGATTAAAAAACAAACTGTTTAATTATGAAATATTTACCCAATATGCCTCAAAAGAAGATGCTCTAATAGGTTCTTTAAATTTAAAATATCAAATAAATAAAGAGCTTAAGGATAATTATTCTACAACATTTAATTTATTCTACACTTCGAATCATTATAAGAAAAACTTAAGATATCATGTCTTTTCTCCCTCTCTTAGAGTAAACTTTAGAGACAATAAGAATTTGAGATCAAATGTTAAAAAATCATTATCACTATCTCTTTTTAACGTAACCAAGGACACTGATATTCAAAAAAATAATTTTTTAGATAAATACTCCATATATAATTTAGGATATTATTATTCTGATATAGGAATTATTAAATATCTAAAAAGCTCTGTTAACACTGAGTTTTCTGATAATTTTGGGAAAATAAATTTTGTATTTGACTATAGAAGACTTCTAAAAAGTAATAGACAACTTCAGGCTAGGATTTATCTTGGTAAATTTTTCTGGAATAATGATCTGTTTGATGATTTTAATTATAATTTAGGTAGATCTGGAGGATATTTATTTTTAGATAATTATCTGGGTAGATCTGAAAGCACAGGTTTATTGAGTCAGCAGTTTATAATGGCTGGTGGAGGTTTTAAATCATTTTTTGATAATCCAACTACAAATAACTTTATGTTATCAACTAATTTAAATATTGGAATTTGGAAATGGATTGAGGGATACCTTGACATGGGTATACTTAAAGATAGTAGTGAAGATTCTAGATATTTTTACGGAACAGGGATAAGACTAAATCTGCTTCCTGATTTCTTTGAACTTTACTTTCCAATAAGCTCTAGCAAAGGCTTTGAACTGAATGATTTTAGATATAGGGATAAAATAAGATTTATAGTTTCTTACAACCTAGAATCATTAGGTAATCTTTTCTCTAGAAGGTGGTTGTAATTAGGTTTATTTAATTATTTGTAAATTTGCAATCCCTATGAGTATATCTAGTTCTACAATAGAGGAGATTAGCTTAAAAAAATTTAAGGAAAAAGTAATAAATGACTTCAGAACTATATCCTTAAGTCGTGAAATAAGTGTTCAAGGTAGAAGAGAAGTTCTTCTTGGAAAAGGGAAATTTGGGATTTTTGGTGATGGTAAAGAATTACCGCAAATTGTAATGAACCACTTCTTTAAAAAGGGAGACTATAGATCAGGATATTACAGAGATCAAACAATATTAATATCTCAAGACTTACTTTCAGCAAGAGAGATTTTTGCAGCATTATACGGACACCCTGATAAAGTATATGAAAGAATGTCAGGCGGTAGACAAATGTCAGGTCACTTTTTAACTAACACTTTAGATGAAGAAGGCAATTGGATTGATCAAACAAAAATAAAAAATCATATTTCAGATATATCACCTACAGCTAGTCAAATGTCTAGGCTTGTGGGCTTAGGTCTTGCTTCAAAAATTTACAGAAATAATAATGTTGATAATTCTGATAAATTTTCAAATAATGGTAATGAGATTGTATGGGGGACTATAGGTAATGCCAGTACAAGTGAAGGTGTTTTTTTTGAAGCAGTCAATGCATGTGGAGTTCTTCAAATTCCTGCTATTATAAGTGTTTGGGATGATGACTATGGAATATCGGTTAATAATAAAGATCACACCACTAAAGAAAGCATATCCAAAGCTCTTTCTGGTTTTAAGGTAACATCTGAATCATCAGGAATTGAAATTCTTGAGGTTAAAGGTTGGGATTATCAATCATTAATAAAGACATATTCATATGCTGAAAAAATAGCTAGAGACCATCATATTCCAGTAATTATTCATGTTACTGAATTAACTCAACCACTTGGACATTCTACATCAGGATCTCATGAAAGATATAAAACAGATGAAAGACTTAAGTGGGAGTTGGAAAATGATTGTAATAAGAAATTTGAAGAATGGATTATTAAAAACAAACTTGCCTCTAGTAAAAAACTACAAAATATAAAGAAAGAGATTTCAAGTTATGTTAAAGATGAGAAAAAATTAGCATGGGATCTATACCAAAGACCAATAAAAGTAGCTAAATCTGATTTAATTAAAACAATTAATTCTTTAGATGTTTCAATTGAAAATGAGAAACTAAATAAAATGTTTAATGATATAGATGATTCTAATTTCTCTGAAATTATTAAAATTTGTAGAAACATATTATATGAAATTGATCCCGGAGATTCAAAAGATAGAAGTGATTTAATTAGATGGAAGAACAAGTATATAAACATTCTTTCAGAAAAATACTCAACTAATCTCTATTCTTTAAATTTAGATTCAGTTAAATACCTTGACAATACTAATCCATTATACTCTGATGAAAATCAGATGGTTGATGGTAGAATCATTATTAGAGATAATTTTGACAAACTACTTGAAAATAATAACAAAATTTTCATATTTGGAGAAGATGTTGGGATGATTGGAGATGTAAATCAAGGACTAGAAGGTTTACAAATTAAACACGGTAAGAATAGAGTTTTTGATACAGGTATAAGAGAATCAACAATAGTTGGACAAGGAATTGGTATGTCAATGAGAGGTTTAAGACCTATTGCTGAAATTCAATATTTAGATTATATATTATATGCATTACAGATCTTAAGTGATGATCTAGCTACATTAACTTTTAGAACTCACGGTGGTCAAAAAGCTCCATTAATTATAAGAACAAGAGGACACAGACTTGAGGGAATTTGGCATTCAGGATCACCATTGGGTGGTATGATTAGTTTTTTAAGAGGAATATTTATACTTACCCCGAGAAACATGACCAAAGCAGCTGGTTTTTATAACTCTTTGTTAGAAATTGATCAGCCAGCAGTTGTAATTGAACCTCTTAATGGTTACAGAACTAAAGAACAACTTCCATTAAATTATGGTGAATTTAAAACTCCAATTGGGGAAATAGAGATTCTTAAAGAGGGTAAAGATATTACCTTAGTCTCATATGGATCAACTTTAAACATAGTTAATAAAGTAGCTTTAGAAATTAAAAAATATGATATAGACTGTGAAGTAATTGATGTTCAAAGTTTAATTCCTTTTGATTTATCTAAAAATATTTCTAAAAGTGTAATTAAAACTAATAGATTGATGATAATTGATGAAGATGTTCCTGGTGGTGGGTCTAGTTTTATTTTACAGGAACTATTAAATAATCAAGATATTTATAAATACTTAGACAGTAAGCCTTTTTTACTTACAGCTAAGGAGCATAGGCCACCATATGGATCAGACGGTGATTATGTTAGCAAACCTTCGTTTGAAGATATTTTTGAAGAAATATATTCTGTTATGAACGAAGCAAATCCTGATAAATATAAAAAGTTAATTTGATTTAAATATTTTATAAATCAAATCATTAAGAATCCCTAAATGATCAGTGTTATCAAATTCAATTCCTTTTGAACGTTTGTCAGCTTCAAGTAGATAACCAAAAATTCTTGAAATACGTTTCATTGAAAAAATAGCTGAAGCCTCTCTATATTCATTGATAAAATATGGGTTAATTCCTAATAATTTAGCTGCATCATTTTTATTTTCTATGGAATGATAAATAAATAACTTGTTGAAGAAGGAGTATAATGTACCAATAATTAATGGTAAGGGATACTTCTTTATATTTTTTGACATGTATGAGGCAATTTCAAGAGACTTAATATAATTATTTTTACCAATTACTTTAGTTAACTCAAAAAAGTTATACTCTTTACTAAAACCTATTATATCCTCAACATCCACCGTGTTGATAATATCATCTTTATTTGAATTTAATTTAAGTTTTTCAAGTTCATTGTCTATTTGCGAAAGGTCATTCCCTGTGAAATCAGCTATGATTTTAATTGAATTAGGATGAAGATTAAGAGACTTTTGATTGCATTGACTTTCTATCCATCCGTAAACTTGATTATCATATATTTTTTTCGATTCAAAAACAGTTCCATGTTTTAGTGAAGATTTATATATTTTTTTTCTTTTATCTAAATTATTATTGAAACACAGAACTAAAATTGAATTAGAATTAATATTCTCAATGTATGAAATAATGGATTTAAAATCAGAAGATAGGTTTATTGAGTCTTTCACTATAAGTAAATTATATTGTCCACTTAAGGGAAATCTTTTAACAAAGTCTAAAACTTCATTTTCTTGAGTTTCGTCTGTTTTTTTACCATATATTTTTTTTAAATCAAAATCAATAGAGGATTCATTAATAACTGAATCAGTAATAATTTTTATAATATTATCTTTAAAATAATTCTCTTCACCATGAATTAAATAAACTGGTGAGAATTTACCATTATTTATATCTTTAATTATTTTATTATATTCTGTCATTATTTAGTTGATGAAAAAACTTAATCTACCATTATTCGAGTTTAAAATTAAAAAAGAAAACAAGAATAATATCATTTTTGATGAAATAAGAAAAAAGTGGATAATTTTAACACCAGAAGAGTGGATTAGACAGAATTTTATCAAATATATTATTTCAAAAAATTATCCAGCATCGCTTATTAATTGTGAAAAAGTATTCTTTATAAATAAGGTTCCAAAAAGATATGATATAGTAGTGTATAATTCATCTAGAGAGGTCGATATATTGGTTGAATGTAAGTCGTCAAATATTAAAATTAAAAAAGAACACTTTGAACAAGTGATGAGATACAATATTGAGTTAAAAAGCAAAAGAATCATTCTTACTAATGGTATTGAAAATTATTATTTTAGATTCAACAAAGCAACTGAGAATTATATTCAAGAAAAAGATCTAATTAATTATTCAAAATGAAAATTGGAATTGTTGTAATAAACTGGAATGGTTTAAATCTTTTAAAGAAATATTTAAAATCGATAATAGATAATTCTGAAAATTCTACTGTTTATGTTATAGATAATAATTCATCTGATGATTCAATATTTTATTTAAGACAAAATTTTAAAGAAGTAGAGATAATATCATTAGAAAAAAATTATGGTTTTGCAGAGGGATACAACAAAGGATTAAAGAAAGTGAAGGAAGATTATGTTTGTATAATAAACAATGATATCCTAGTTACAAAAGATTGGTTGAGTTCAATTAGAGAAAAACTACGTAAACATCCCCAATCCATAATTCAGCCTAATATTCTTGATATAAACAATGAAGAATTTTTTGAATATGCTGGAGCTTCTGGAGGTTTTATTGATAAATATGGATATCCATTTTGTAGAGGAAGAATATTTGATACATTAGAAAAGGATGGCGGACAATATCGAGATTCTAAAATCTTTTGGGCATCAGGGGCTTGTTTTTTCATTTCTAAAAAAATTTTTTATGACATTGGAGGATTTGACAAGAGATTCTTTGCTCATATGGAAGAGATAGATTTATGTTGGAGAGGGTTCAATAAAGGTTTTGATTGTTATTCTGTAACCTCATCTAAAGTTTTTCATTTAGGAGCTGCTACAATTAAGAAAAATTCTAAAAAAACATATCTAAACTATAGAAATTCATTGATAATGATGACCAAAAATCTTCCTTTAAAAAATCTTTTATCTACTCTCTTTATAAGATTAATTTTAGACTTAGTTTCTTCAATTAGATTTTTAGTTAAAGGTGAGATTTCCAGTTTTACAGCCTTATATAGAGCACATTTTAATTATTTTAAAATACTTCGATTGCTATTAAAAGAAAGAGATAATACTTCAAAAAAGAGTAATTATTTCAAAATCAATAGTATAGTTTATAAATACTTTATTTTAGGAAAGAAAAAATTCTTTCAACTGTAATACAATAATTTACTATAAAAATATTAAGTTTGTAGCTGACTAATTAATAACCAACTATTTTTAAAATGAAAAATAATATAATAATTGTAGGAGTTGTAGGTTTACTTTTATCATCTTGTGTGTCTCAAAAGAGATACTCTGATTTAGAAAGTCTTCAACAAAACACAAAAGAACTTTTAGATAGCGCAACTGCCAAACTTGGTGCAACAGAAACTCAGCTTTCTGCTTCATCAGAGAGGTTAAATGCATTATCTGAACAAAACAAGTTTTTAAGAGCTAACAATCAAGATTTGATTAACAACATTGGTAATCTAACTACACTTACTCAAAAAGGTGCTGAAAATCTTGAGAGATCTCTTGAAAGTATAAAAGAAAAAGATCTTGTCATTACTAGAATGCAAGATGCAGTTACTAGAAGAGATTCTGTAACTTTAGCTCTTGTACAAAGCTTCAAAAGCTCATTAGGAACACTTAGTGATGATGATATTGAAATTAACGTTGAAAAAGGTGTTGTTTATGTATCTATTTCAGACAAGTTACTATTCAATAGTGGTAGTTTTACAGTTACAACAAGAGCTAGAAACGTTTTAGAGAAGATTGCTAAAGTTATTAGTGATAAGCCAGATCTTGAATTTATGGTAGAGGGTCATACTGACAATTTACTTATAAATCAGGAAAAAGCTTCTGAAACTATTCCTGGTGTTGTTGACAATTGGGATTTATCTGTTAAAAGAGCTACATCTGTAGTAAGAATTCTTGAAAATGATTATGGAGTTGATCCAACTAAATTAGTTGCTGCAGGAAGAAGTTTCCACATGCCAATTGCTGATAATGATTCAAGTGTTACTAGAGCAAGAAACAGAAGAACAAGAATTATAGTACTTCCTAAATTAGACCAGTTTGCTAATTTAATTGAAGAAGGAATGTCTATGGATATCCCTTCAACTGGCCCAAGCAATACTATTAGCTCAGAAAACAAGCCTGACTAAAAATAATATTGATTAGTTAAAAAAAAGCATGACATAAGTCATGCTTTTTTTTTATGTTTTATTTAATTTTGCAAAGCGAAGAAGTAAGTTCTTTTCTCCAAACTTTTTAAAATTAACAGTAGCTTTTGTATCATTTCCACTTCCTTCAATTTTAACTACTTGACCTAAACCAAATTTTTCGTGACTAACATTATCTCCAGAAGAAATATTTATTTTCACATTTGAATCAAAAGAGGGTTTTTTAGATAACCTCTTCAAACTAGGTTTAGCATTATAGATAATATTTTTTTTAGGATGATCAGAAATTGATGGTTTAAAGTTATTTGGTTTTATGACCTTAACAAACTCTTTATCAATTTCATTTAGAAATCTACTTTCTTCACAATATATTAGCTTACCCCATCTGTATCTTGAATTAGCATAAGATAAATAAAGATTGTCTTTAGCTCTAGTAATACCAACATAGAATAACCTCCTTTCTTCTTCAAGTTCAGATCTAGTATTATAGCTTAGTGCTGAAGGAAAAAGATCTTCTTCTAAACCAACAATAAAAACATGCTTGAACTCTAATCCTTTTGATAGATGAAGAGTCATCAAAGAAACTTTATCCTCATCAGGATTATTAAGGTCAAAATCCGTTGATAATGAAACAGTTGACAGAAATTCTGACAAGTTATCATTTGAATCAACAATTTCTTTCTGATCTTCTATGAAATCTCTAATACCATTTAATAATTCTTGAACATTCTCAATTCTTGATATTCCCTCAGGGGATTCATCTTTTTTTAATTCATCTATGATTCTAACTTTATCGATAACTTCTTTAGTTAGATCAAAAGCATTTAACTTTTGATTTTCAATTTTTAAAACATCTATTAATTCAATAAAATTTTGAAGTTTTATAGAAATAGATCCAGAGAAACCTATTGACAACTCTTTATGATTTTTAATAGTTTCATAAAGAGATAAATTATGTTTTTGAGCAGCTATAATTATTTTATTAATAGTTACCTGACCAATTCCTCTAGCAGGGTAGTTTATAACTCTCTTTAGGCTTTCTTCGTCACTACTATTAATAATAACCCTTAAATAAGCTAGAACATCTTTAATTTCTTTTCTATTGTAAAAAGAAACACCTCCAAAAATCTGATATGGAATTTTGTTTAATCTAAGTGAATCTTCAATTGGTCTTGATTGAGCATTAGTTCTGTAGAGAATTGCTATATCAGAAAAACTTGTATTGTTAAGAGAGGTGATTTTTTGACACAAACCCCTAGCCTCTCCAATATCAGATTGATTTGATGAAATTTCAATCCTATCACCAAAATCATTATCTGTCCATACTTCCTTGTCAATTTTATTTTTATTATGATCTATAACTGAATTTGCAGCATTAACAATATTTTTTGTTGATCTATAGTTTTGTTCAAGTCTAAAAATTTCAACATCATCATAATCATTTCTAAAATTTATAATATTATTAATATTAGCACCTCTAAATGAATATATACTTTGAGCATCATCTCCAACTACACAAATATTTTGATATTTATCTGATAGTGACTTAACAATTAAATACTGAGAATTATTAGTGTCTTGATACTCATCAACTAGAATATATTTAAATTTTTCTTGATATTTAGCTAATACGTCTGGGTGATTATTTAAAAGTTCATTTGTTTTCATCAACAAATCATCAAAATCCATAGAATTTGACTTAACTAATCTTTCATTATACTCTTTGTAGATATTTCCAGTTTCAGGTTTTCTTGAAAGCTTGTCAGATTCAACCAATTCAGTATTTGAAAAATAGCCATTTACAGTTATAAAATTATTTTTTAATGATGAAATCCTATTTCTAATGGATTTAGTTCTATATATATCTTTATCAAGATTTTTTTCTTTAATTATGGAAGAAATAAGTCTTTCTGAATCCTGAACATCATAAATTGTAAAATCTGATGTAAAGCCTATCTTATGGGCTTCAAATCTTAAAATTTTTGCAAAGACAGAATGAAATGTTCCCATCCAAATATTTTTGGATTCACTCTCTCCTATCATAGAAGAAATTCTCAACTTCATCTCTCTTGCTGCTTTATTTGTAAATGTTAACGCTAGTATTTCAAATGGATCTACATCATTATTTACTAGATGTACAATTTTGTAGGTTAAAACTCTCGTTTTACCTGATCCAGCTCCAGCAATTACCATTGATGGTCCATCTGTTTTGATAACTGCATTTAATTGAGCCTCGTTAAGATCTTTTAGGTAAGATTTGTTATCTTCTAACATTGTTATAAATTTAAGTAATTAATGAATTTTAATTACCCATTAATAATTAATTAAATCAATACTTATGAAGAATTTATCATTTCTTTTATTTATACTCATATCTCAATTTTTATATTCACAGGACATAGATAATCAAATCAATGACATTGAGGAAAAATTGATTTCATGGAGACATGACTTTCATAAATATCCTGAGGTTTCAAATAGAGAATTTAGAACATCCGAAGTTATTGCTAAACACCTTGAATCACTAGGAATTAATGTAACTAGAAATGTTGGAGTAAATGGAGTTGTTGGTATTCTTGAGGGAAAAAATAAAGGTAAAGTTGTTGCATTAAGAGCTGATATGGATGCACTTCCTATAACTGAAGATAATGGGTTACCTTATCAGTCTGTTAATAATGGGGTTATGCATGCATGTGGGCATGATAGTCATATGTCCATTCTTATGGCTACAGCTGAAATTCTCTCAAAAAATAATGATTTTAATGGAACTGTTAAGTTTATTTTTCAAGGAGCTGAAGAAGGACCACCTCCAGGTGAAGAAGGCGGAGCAAGAATGATGATAAAAGAAGGTGTTTTAAAAAAACCTGATGTAGATGCTATTTTTGGACTTCATATTAGCTCAATGCTACCTATGAATAAAGTATTTTATAAACCTAGAGGATTCTTTGCTTCTTCTTCAAGGTTTACTGTAAAGGTAATTGGAAGTCAATCACATGGGGGAACACCTTGGCTAGGAGTTGATCCAATAGTAATTACATCTCAAATAATTAATTCTTTTCAAACAATTATTTCAAGAGAATCAAATTTAACAAATGAACCTGCTGTAATTTCTTTTGGTATTATTGAAGGAGGTAATAGATTTAATATTATCCCAAATGAGGTTAACTTGGTTGGAACTGTTCGTTCATTAGATTATGAGATGAGAGATTATATTAAAAAAAGAATGATTGAACTAGCAGAAGGTATTGCAAAATCATATGGAGGAACTGCAATTGTCGATATTGTTGATGGAGCTGATATAACCTACAATGATCCTGATTTAATGGAGCAAATGCTTCCATCATTAAAAAAATCTGCTGGAAAAAATAATGTAATACTTAATAATGCAAAAACATTAGCAGAGGACTATGCTTATTATTTAAATGAGATTCCAGGGTTTATGTTTGAGCTTGGTGCCTATAATACAAATGAGAAGAGAAAAGCTCCACCTCATCACACTCCAGATTTTTTCATTGATGATAATTCAATGCTTCTTGGTGTAAAGGTTATGACTAATTTAGCATTAGACTTTTTAGATAGTGAATAGTGATATATTAAATCAATCTATTGAATTTATAAAAGGAATAGGTCCAGCTAGGTCAAAATTACTTAGTGAAGAGTTAAACCTTAAAACAGTTAAAGATCTTATTGATTTTTATCCTTACAGGTACATAGATAGATCAAGATTTTTCAAAATAAATGAACTTCCAAAGAATCAATCAGAAGTTCAGATTGTTGGAAAAATAAGATCTATCAAACGAACTAAAGTAAGGTTTAGAGATAGATTAAATTGTGAATTTTATGATTCTACTGGAAAAGTAGACTTGATATGGTATAGGGGATTTAATTGGGTAGAAGAGTCGATAAAAACTAATGAAGAATATGTTATTTATGGAAAACTTAGTTGGTTTGGAAGTAACCCATCAATAGCTCATCCAGAAATTAAAACAAAATCTAGTTTTAATAGAAATATACCTAGAAGACTTCATGGGATTTACTCTTCAACAGAAAAGCTTGTAAATGAAGGGGTAACTCAAAAATATTTTGTTAAAATAATTTATAATTTATTAAATAGTTTACAGAATCAAATAAAAGAAAATCTATCTTCCTCAATTCTAAGTGAATATAATCTTATTGATAGATATAAGGCTATTATCAATATCCACCTACCTGAGTCTCAAGAGTTGCTTTCGCAGTCAAGTAAAAGATTAAAATTTGAAGAATTATTTTTTAATCAACTTGGTTTCCAATTAACTAAAAATGAAAGAATTCAAAAATTAAATGGTTTTAAATTTGAAAAGGTTGGAGATAATTTAAATCAATTTTACAAAAACAACCTTCCTTTTGAGCTCACAGGAGATCAAAAAAAGGTTATTAAAGAAATAAGAAATGATTTTAGAGATGGTAAACAAATGAATAGACTTCTTCAAGGAGATGTAGGATCTGGAAAAACTATAGTTTCAATAATGATTATGTTAATTGCAATAGATAATAATTTTCAAGCTTGTATTCTTGCTCCAACTGAAATACTTGCAAACCAACACTTTAAATCAATTAAAGAGCTCTTAGCAGGTTTAGATATCAAAATTGATATATTAACTGGTTCAGTTAAAACAAAAGATAGAAAAGTAATTCATGAAGATTTATTATCTGGCAAAACAAACATCTTAGTTGGAACACATGCAATACTAGAAGATATAGTTAAATTCAAAAGTCTTGGCTTAAGTATTGTTGATGAACAACATAGATTTGGAGTAGCTCAGAGAGCTAAACTATGGGAAAAAAATTCCCCTCCCCCACATGTTCTTGTAATGACTGCAACTCCAATACCAAGAACATTAGCTATGAGTCTTTACGGAGATCTAGATATATCTTCAATAAAAGAATTACCTCCAGGGAGAATTACTACAAAAACTGTTCATAAATATGATAAAAACAGATTAAGTGTTTTTAAATTTTTAAGGGAACAGATTGAAAAAGGAAGGCAAATATATTTAGTTTACCCATTAATCAATGAATCAGAAAAACTAGATTATAAAGATCTAATGGATGGGTATGAAAGTATTGTAAGAGAGTTCCCAAGGCCAGATTTTCAGGTAAGCATAGTTCATGGAAAAATGAGCTCAAAAGATAAAGATTATGAAATGGGAAGATTCATAAATAAAGAAACTCAAATTTTGGTATCTACAACTGTAATAGAGGTTGGTGTAAATGTTCCTAATGCATCAGTTATGGTTATTGAAAGTGCTGAAAGATTTGGGCTATCTCAATTACACCAGTTAAGAGGAAGAGTCGGAAGAGGAAATGAAGAGAGCTACTGTATTTTAATGACAAAAGATAATCTATCTGAAGATTCTAAAACAAGAGTAGATACAATGGTTAAAGTTAGTGATGGTTTTAAATTAGCTGAAGTAGATTTAAAATTAAGAGGGCCAGGTGATATGATGGGGACTAAGCAAAGTGGAGCACTTAAGTTTAAGCTAGCTGATATTATTTATGATTCAGAAATATTAAATAATGCGCGTAAGTGTGCCTATAAATTATTAGAATCTGATCCAAGACTCACAAAAAAAGAAAATTATCCTATTAGATTTGAAATTTCATCTTCTTCAAATTCAAAAAATTTATGGAGATATATTAGCTGATTAAGTATATTTGTTAATTAAAGAAATCTTGTGAAAATATCTATTAATTGGCTTAAAGAATATGTGGAGACCAATTCTCAACCTGAAGAAATATCTGAGATATTAACTAATCTTGGACTTGAAGTTGAAAAACTTTCACTTTTTGAGTCTGTGAAGGGTGGTCTTAATGGAGTTGTTGCTGGTAAAGTTTTGGAATGTGGAAAACATCCTGATGCAGATAGATTAAAAGTTACATCTATTGATTTAGGTAATAATGAAATTTCTGAAAT
>Ga0206131_10002061_pt1 | contig 24868 bp, 21 predicted proteins | sample Helgoland_Spring_FD_148636 | JGI IMG/M metagenome (GOLD analysis project Ga0206131, IMG submission 148636) | Pelagic subsurface seawater microbial communities from Kabeltonne, Helgoland, North Sea - Helgoland_Spring_Bloom_20160517_1 | ecosystem: Environmental > Aquatic > Marine > Epipelagic ...
GTGGTGGGCATTTCTGCTCACCGGCATGCTCACGGCATTTGTATATGCGCGCCTTTGGCATCGTTCCGGCGTTTTGACAGACATCGAGTTTTACGAATTGCGCTATGGTGGAAAACCGGCGGCCGTGTTGCGCGGATTCCGGGCGCTCTACTTGGGCTTGGTTTTCAACGTTCTGGTGATGGGGACGGTTTCTTTGGCAGCGATCAAATTGGGAGGGATTTTGATGGGTTGGCCCGGTTGGTTGACGTTGACCATTACGGGTGTTATTACGCTTTCTTACAGTGCTCTAGGAGGATTGCGGGCGGTGATTTTGACCGACTTGGTGCAATTTGTGTTGGCGATGATCGGATCCATTTGGGCCTGTGTTTACATTTTGGATTTGGAGGCCATTGGCGGCTTGTCCAATTTGCTGGCCCATGCCGAAGTATCCACGAAAACTGCTATGCTCCCCGATCTGCATGATGCCAGTCAATGGGTTCCCATCTTGTTGGTTCCGCTTGCTGTTCAATGGTGGGCGAGCTATTACCCTGGAGCCGAACCTGGCGGTGGAGGATACATTGCACAGCGCATGTTCAGCGCTAAGAATGAATCGCATGCCATGGGCGCCACGCTTTTGTTCAATGTTGCGCATTATGCGCTTCGTCCGTGGCCGTGGATTTTGATCGCCTTGGCTTCCATCGTCGTGTTCCCTGAATTGAGTGATTTGCAGGCTGCATTCCCGGACATTCCCGCAGACAAATTGGGCCATGACTTGGCCTATCCAGCAATGCTATCCTTGCTTCCACCCGGTCTCTTGGGATTGGTGGCGGCCTCCTTGCTCGCGGCATTTATGAGTACCATGTCCACGCAATTGAATCTAGGAGCGAGTTATTTGGTCAATGATTTTTGGGTGCGATTCATTCGTCCAGATGCAACGGACAAAGAACAGGTCGCTGCCGGCCGCATTACGACGATCCTATCCCTCATTCTCGGAAGTGGATTGGGCTTGCTGCTCACCGATGCGGGGCAAGCCTTTAACCTACTTCTGCTCATTGGTGCGGGCACAGGAGGCTTGTTCATCCTCCGCTGGTTTTGGTGGCGGATCAATGCTTGGACAGAGCTTGTGGCCATGGCAGGATCATTGATCGTCGCAGGCTATTTTACGTTCGTTCATGACCATTTGGTTGATACGGCATGGGCTTCCCACGAAAAACTGGTTTGGGGTTCTTTGATCACCACGATGATTTGGGTCATTGGGACTTGGCTTACGCCCCCCGAATCGGAAAAAACCCTCCGTCACTTCGTTGCCAAAGTACGCCCGGGTGGACCCGGGTGGAAGCGCTATGCTACGGGAGCTGATTCGGCAGCTGCAGCGGAGCAGGGCTGGGCGCTGCCACGTGGGATTTTATCGATGCTCCTGGGCAGCGCAGGAGTTTATGCGGCATTGTTTGCTGTAGGCTCTTGGCTGTATGACGATCGGGCGACAGCCGGCTTGCTCGCTGCGGTTGCAGCTGTTTGTGTGGGAGCAATTGCACGGATCAATCGTTCTCGTGCATGAAGTGTGCGGTTTCTGCTCCGGGCCGCATCTGTCTCTTTGGCGAACACCAGGATTATTTTGGCTTTCCCGTGGTTGCGTCTGCCATTGATCTGCGCGCAACCATCGAAAGTTCCACACGAACGGATAGGCTCGTGCATTTGCAGCTGTCAGATTTGGACCAGCAATTCACCTATGATTTGGATGGCCTCCCGGAACCGAATCCGCGGGACTATTGGTTGATCGCCCTTCACCTCGCCAAGCGGGAAGGCTGGTTGCCCGAATGGGGTTGGAATGCGCGTGTTGCGAGCCAAATTCCGATGCGTGCCGGGGCCAGCAGTTCTTCTGCATTATTGGTGGCATGGTGTGCCCTGATTGCCGAGCGCAGGGGAATGAGTTGGCGACGAGAATGGGTTGCTCGTGCGGCGTGGCGCGCTGAAGTGGAGTGGTTTGATGAGCCTGGAGGCATGATGGATCAAACCGTTTGCGCTTTGGGAGGCACCCAGTCCATCACTTTTGATCCCGAGTTTGAAGCCACTCTTCTCTCAGAGCCCTCGGGATGTTGGGTGTTATTTGATTCTCATCAAGCCAAGGACACCTTGGGCGTGCTGGCAAGGGCCAAAGACCGTCGGTTGGAGCTGCTGCAGGAATGGGAAGATCACGGACAATCCAATTGGAACGTGCGGCCGCCTTTTTTTCCGAGTCATTGGGATACGGAGGACCAACGATTGATGATGACCACGTTGGAAAATCGGCGCATTTCTGAAGAAGGCACAACGGCGTTGGCGCAAAAAAATCCAGTTTTGGAGCGAATTGGGAGGCTTCTGGTCGCGCATCATCAATGGTTAAGTAAGGGCATTGCGGTGTCCACCCCTCGCATCGATGGTATTTTAGCCAGTGCCCATTCAGCAGGTGCTCTTGGCGGTAAAATCAACGGTTCAGGCGGGGGAGGTACCGGTTTTGTGCTGTGCCATCCCGAGCATTTGGAGGACGTAATGTCCGCAATAACCAATGCACACGGAGCGCCCATTCCGATTGCATTAGGAGCAGAAGGCGTGCGCTTGGAAGACTCGATAAATTGATACCTTCACGTCATGAGATGCGATCGAATTTTGATTTTGGCAGCGGGAAGAGCATCGCGCATGAAGCAAAGTGCGGTCGAAGTATCCCAGGATTTGAGTCTCTCTCTAAAGGCATTGGAACAGGATGCATTGAATCGGCCAAAACCGATGATTCGGGTTGGATCCGACGGTGAGCCCTTGCTGCAATTCATTCTGGAGCAAGCGCTTCGCGCAGGGTTTACTGAGGCGACCTTGGTGTTGCATCCGGATGATGCCATCACCCAGCCCTTTGTAACGGACTGGAATGAGACGCCGACGGGCCTCAAAATGCAGGTTGGTTGGGCGTGGCAGGATCAACCGCTCGGCACGGCGCATGCGGTGCAGTGTGCGCTCCAGCAAGACCCAATCGCAGCGGATCATGCGTTCGTGCTTTGCAATGGGGACAATGTCCCCACGCGACAGTCGCTGGCCAGATTAAGAAGTGAACCGAACGGACAGGCCGTTTTGGCATACGACCGGGATCATTTGGGTTTGCCACCTGCGAAAACCAAAGATTTCGCCATTTTGGAAGCCATCGGCAATCGCCTTCAGTCCATTGTCGAAAAGCCCCATCCAGACGCGGTGGATCGAATGCACAAAAATGCCGGGACGGTCCATGTCTCCATGAATTTATTTCGGTTGAATGCCGGTGTGCTTTTGCCCGTTCTTTCTGAGCTGCGGCCGCACCCTACACGCGGAGAGTTGGAGCTGCCGACAGCCGTGCAGCACATGGTGGATGCGGGCATTTCCATTGAATGGATTGAGGCCAAGGATGCGGTGTTGGATTTGACCCGTCTCGCCGATGTGGCAGGTGTGCAGCGGGGGTTGAGAATTCTGTCTCCTTTTGAACTCGAAGTATGCGCAAGTACTCCCGCAGACGTGCAAACGGCTTGGGACGCGGGTGCACACCGAGTAGAACTTTGCGCCCACTGGCCTTGCGGGGGCTTGACTCCTCCCGAAACGGACATTCGAAGCTCGGTCGGGGCGGGTGTTCCGGTCCATGTTTTGATTCGACCCCGAGCCGGACATTTTCATTTCAACGAAGCTGAAAAGGCTTGGATGACGGATCAGATCGCGGCTTCATTCGAAGCGGGAGCCATCCGCGCGGTCGTCGGGGGGCTGGATCGGCATTCTCGACTCGACATCGAACAATTGGAAGCATGGGCGATGCGATTTGGAGGCCACCGATTGGTGGTGCATCGGGCACTCGACGCCAGCACGGATTGGAGGTCGGATGTGGAGGCGCTTCAGCGCATTGGAATTCACCGGTTGCTGAGCAGTGGGGGGGCTGAAACGGCCATTCAAGGAAAAGAAAACATCAAACATGCGCTGCTTTTAGGCTTTGATGTCACGGTCGGGAGTGGGGTTCGCCCGAATCAATTGGTTGATTGGCAGCGCGCCGGTGCGCATTCATTTCACGCGTCTTGCCGGCGAGAAGTCGATCGAAGCACCGCGTATTTTGACGGACGCGATTATCCGGTAGATGCGGACGATGTAGCTGCCTGGTTCAGTTGAACTGCTAGGTGCACTACATTTGAGTATGGGATATTCAAGGCTGTTCGGCCATTTGATTTTGTTGACGGTTGTCATGTCAAGTTGCATTCAGCCGGAGGTCCAACCGGTGACACGCGCCATCATTCCTGCGCCAACTGCCGCCAATTGGTCAGAAGATAGCAAAGCACAGATCCATTGGAATGGCGATTGGCATTGGACGATAGATACCGAATGGGACAAACGCCAAATCGTTTGGAAAGCTTGGTTGCCGGGAAAGTCGAATCCCAAGGGATTGTCTATTCGCATGGAACGTGCCGTGGGATATGCCGTCGAAGGGTATTCGCTTCGCATCGATGACGATGGAGTGTCCATTGAGGCGAGCGAGGAGGCAGGGGCATTTCATGCATTGACCACGTTGCGTTGGATGTTGCCCCCAGATTCGGATAACGAGGGAACTTGGGCCTTGCCACATGTTTCCATATCGGATGCGCCGAGGTTCGAACACCGCGGACTGCTGTTGGATTGCTGCAGGCATTTCATGGATCCAGATTTTGTCATGCGTACCATTGACCTGCTGGCTTTGCACAAGATGAATGTCTTGCATTGGCACTTAACAGAAGATCAAGGCTGGCGCATTGAAGTGGATGCGTATCCGGAATTGACCTCCACGGGTGCGTGGCGAACGGAAGATGACGGCTCGCGGCATGGTGGATTTTATACCAAAGCCCAAATCCGTGAAATCGTCGCGTACGCCGCAGACCGCAACATCACGGTCATTCCTGAAGTCGAACTGCCCGGGCATAGCCGGGCCGCCATTGCGGCCTATCCCTGGCTCAGTTGTACCGGAGATTCGTTGGAGGTTCCTCATGATTGGGGAGTATTCAAGGATATTTATTGCGCGGGTGAAGACACAACGTTTCGATTTTTGGAAACCGTCCTATTGGAAGTGATGGAGCTGTTTCCGTCGGAATACATCCACATTGGCGGCGATGAAGCGCCGAAAGTGCGCTGGGAATCGTGTCCGAAATGCCAGCGACGCATCCAAGAAGAAGGGTTGCACGATGCGCACGAATTGCAATCGTGGTTCATCACTCAAATTGGTTCCTTTCTGGCCGACCACGGACGCAAGTTGATTGGATGGGATGAGATTTTGGAGGGAGGTTTGCCCGATGGTGCAACCGTTCAGTCATGGCGTGGCATGCAAGGAGGTCGCGATGCAGTTGCGATGGGGCGGGATGCGATCATGTCGCCTACCTCGCACTGTTACTTCGATTATCCGGTAGAATCCATTGATTTGGAGCGTGTGTATGGCTTTGAACCGGAGCCCGAAGGCCTTGAAGGCTCCGGGCGAATTCTAGGCGGTGAATGCAACATGTGGTCAGAACGGGCGCCTCAGGAATTGGTGGACTCCAAAGTTTTTCCGCGCATTGTGGCCATGAGCGAGGTTCTTTGGAGTTCAAAATCGCAACGGGATTGGAACGGTTTTCAGGAGCGAATGGAATTGCATTACAGCCGATTGGATGCCTGGAATGTCGATTACGGTTGGGAGGCGGTTCCCATTGATTTATCGTGCGAAGCTGCAGCGCAAACCGGACGGATCACGGTGGAGTTGGACCGAGCAATTTCTGGCATTGAAGGGGATGTGTCTTGGGAAACCGAGGGAATCCAAAGCCGGATTTCACAGGCGTTTGATGCGCCTTTTGAGGTCACAGGAGAGGGAGCGTTGGTCGTCGAGCTGCGTCGGAACGATGCAGCGGTTGGAAAACCATGGCGTTTTCCATTAGCCGGGCATGTGGGGGTATTTCAGCCCGTAGAATTGGACCATGCATTGAATGCATACTATCCGGGCGGAGGCCAGCAAGGATTGGCCGATGGTCGATTGGGATCCATGGATTTTCGCGATGGTTGCTGGCAGGCAACGCATGGGGAAGATATGGGTGTGACATTGTCCCTGAATGAGGAGCTGCAAGTTGATTCCCTGAGCATGCAGTTTTACCTGTACCAGGACGCGTGGATTTTTGTGCCGGATTCGGTGCGGTTTCAATGGTCCCTGGATGGTGAGAATTGGAAGGGCGATTGGTCCATACAGACCGAGTGGAATGGAACGGATGCGTTCGTTCAGAATGAAATCCAAGGCGTTGTGCGCTTGGCTGTACCGGTCAATTCAAGGGCAAAATACATCCGATTCGAGGCGCTAAATCCCGGACCTTGTCCGCTTTGGCATGATGCAGCATCGTCGGCCTCGTGGTTATTCTTGGATGAGTTGGTGGTGCACGCAAACTGAGCGCCTGCGGTTTCAACAGGGAACCCCCCAAACGGTCAGCAAGCCGAGCAGGTCTGGCGTGCTGACTGCTCCATCTCCATCGAGGTCCAGTAGGGCAGGAGCCCCATTGCTTCCGCCGTCGGTGAATTCACCGAAATGAACCAAGAGCAGCAACAAGTCATAGAGGTTGCGAACTCCATCGGCATTGAAATCACCAGCACAATTTGTGGGGTCAATCAGCAGTGGAAAGGCGTATGCTTCAGCCAGTAAGAAAGCATCTACCCCCACCACTTGTCCGATTGCTCGACCGGGAAAGTCATCTTGTGGAGGATGAATGCCTCCCCAGATGCGCGACAATGCACTTTGATCCGCAGCATCCCGGTAGGTCGCCCATTGCAGTTCAAATTCGGCAGAGGGGCCATCTTCAAATACCAAAAAATCGTGGGCCTCAATCGGGAATGATCCCAATCCGCCTGGGAAGTATTCGTCTCCGGTCAAGAGGCAGAGTACTTCCGCCGCGGCTCGGCTAAATGTCGAATGTCCGCTCACGTATCCCGCAAATGGCGGGGTTACAAACGTGGGGCGTTGATACGGCCACCAATTGCTCGCTCGTATCCAACCAACACCCGCTTGGTTCAGGGCGGGAACAGCGATGTAGTCGGGCCCACGCCAAGCGAGGACTTTCAATTCATGCACGTATTCGTTTTCAATTCCGCGCAATTCCACCGGGTCAGCAGCGGTGATCAATTCGATTTTACCCGGAATGAGCGGCAGACCGGCGCCATGGTAATTGGGTTGCTCGGGGTCGGAAGATTGGCCGCGATCGGCCATCCACCGTATGGCCGATACCGGACGTACGTAATCGTACCAACCCTTGTTGCTCCATGCGGAAATCGCTGCATCGTGCATGGCGCCACCCATCGCGAAATACCCCAATACATCCCAGTCCAGAGGGGCGAGTGGCTCACCATTCCCCCGCCACCGACGCTCAATTTCTGGACGGTCATTGACGTAATTCAATAAGGTAAACCAATGTCCCGGAGGTGTTTCAGAATCCGGACCATCGGCCCAGAATTCCGCCAAAACCCGGGTGAAGTCCCCGCGCAAGACCTCCTGAGCGAGGTAGGGTTCGCCGGTGGCCGGGTTGAGCGAATGGCCCACTGTAGATCCGGGATGTTGGATCAGGCCACTTTCGGATTGATAATAGTTGCGAGCCTGTTCCAAAGACGCTGGGATGAACCCATTCAGCCCAAACGCGCCGGGGCTGATATCCCAAACGGTGGAATCTGTGGGGTCCAAATGACTGGACCAAAGGCTCACTAGAGAATGTCCCCACTTGTAGTCGCTTTCAAGGTCCGTGTCTTCTGTTGGGTCGATGAGAGGCGGTAAAGGTGCTTCGTGGTAGACCGTATAATCGCTCCCAAACCGGCTGTAAACGGTTGTGTCGCTTGCATCCATTGCGAATGGCTGGACGTTTCCCCATTCGGCACTCAAAAAATCGGGCGATGCGTTGGTGCCTTCGTTGCCGGATTGGTCAATGAACGCTGCCAATTGCAGCGGTTGCCAGCGGTTTGGGAAGAACATATTCGGATTTCCGGGTTCGTCCATGACAAGGTTCCAATTGACGGGGTTGTAATACGTGTTTTGGTAATCGATTTCTTCAAAAGCGCCGTCTTGGAGGCCAAAGGAGATGTATTGTTCCGCCAAGTAATTTCCCAGAGCTCCCGCGTCGTGCTCCAGATTGCCCGTAGTGTATTCTGTAGAATGGAAGGCGGTGTCAAACCCGAGTTGCTCCATCTGCGAATGGAGATGCGTCATGATGCGATCGCGGCGCGGCGCATTTTCGAAGCGGTGGAGCATCAAGCGGTAGCTGCCATAACTGATGGATCGCTCCCGCGCCGCTTTTCGTTCTGGGTTATTTTCTACCTGCACCAGGGAATCCCAATTGCAGGCAAAGTCTCCTACGGTGTTTCCGAGCAGCCAAGGTTGGGGGGCAATGGAACTCGGGGTGGCCCAAGCGGCCCAAGCATCATAGGAAAGAGCGGACTGATGCCACAAATTTCGAGCGTGGACCGTTGGCCGGGCCCGGTCGTTTCGAATGCCAACGAGCAAGGCTTCGTTCCAAAGCCGTGCGACACTGTGCGTCGCCAGAGTCGGCCAATCCTCGAGGGGCATTCCGCTGCAATCTAGCCCTGCCTCTGGATAAAAGCATGAGTTGTCATCCGTTTGAGCGGCAATGTTGTAGTTGCATGCGAACGGTTCTGTGCATCCCATTTGAAACCAGGGTTGCGATCCAGGTTCAAGAATTTGGTAAACGCTGTCTGCAGAGAATGGGCCATGCGCGCTAATCAAGCCGCTGGGCCAGCGGATGTTCATGGAGTCAACCTCGGTCGACTCTCCGAGTCCGAAGTGGACAATGAAAGAGCTTGCCCCGGAGTAGCCTTGCCCACAATTGATCTCGTCCATGCGTGTTTTTCCGTCAAAATGAACCTCGACCCGCGCTCCAATGGCCGAACGATTGGAGGCTGTTCCTTCCAATTCAAACCCGATGAAGTGGCCCGATTCATTTTGATTCTCCAGAATCTGAAACCCCGGTTGTGTCGGAGATCCCGTTGTTGCAATCGCCAAGTCCAAATCGCCGTCGCGATCAAAATCACCCGTTGCCAATCCGTAATCGGAATGATTGTGTTCCAGAATGGCGTCGCCCTCGCTGACCCAAGCAAAGGTTAAGTCGCCGATGCCCCGGTACAACTTGTTCGGAGTGGGGGCGAATGCGTAGTCATTGACGATGTACAAGTCCCATTCCGTGTCTAAATTATAATCAAACCAGACACATCCCCATGTCATTCCAGAATCATCGACTCCCGCTGAATCTGCGATGGGGGTGTAGGTGCCATCGCCGTTATTGAGAAACAATTCGCTGGGGTACAAATCGGTGATGTAGAGGTCGAGCCATCCATCGTGGTTGATGTCTGCCACATCCACACCCATGCAATTTCCTTGGTAATCCAAACCCACTGCGGCTGCATTTTCAGAAAACGTACCGTTGCCATTGTTTTCAAAAAACTTGTTGACTTGATTGCCGTCATGTGTGACGTAGAGGTCTTGATCGCCATCGTTGTCGGAATCGAAAAACACGCAACCCATTCCGATGCCTGTATCCACTGTACCCGCAGGAAACGTTACATTTTGAAACCCCTGCCCCCCCAAATTCCGGTACATTGCATTGTGGCTGTTCATGTTGACCACATAGACATCTAGCCAGCCATCTCCATCGTAATCAGCCACATGGAGGCTTCGACAAGGACCTTCATTGCCAAAGTTGAAGGCATCGGTCGCATCATCAAATGTGCCATTGCCATTATTGAGAAAGAGCCGATTGGCATCCAAATAATTGCCCGTAATTAAATCGGACCAACCATCGTTGTTGATGTCGGCCCATACGGCTGCGTTGCTATTGCTGGGATCATCCACTCCAGCGGCCTCAGCGATTTCTTCAAAGTGCATGCCTCCGGTGTTCCGGAAGAGGTGATTTGGCCCTTGTTTTGTTGCCACGTAAATATCTTCCCAGCCGTCACCGTCAAAGTCTGCCACCGCGGCGGCATGATGCAGGCCAAGCTCGTTCACGTTGGCGCTGACGGAAGCATTTGTAAATAGGATGGTTTCCTGAGCGCCAACCGTTTGGGAAAGCATCCCCAAAACAACCAAGCTGATCGGGAAAAAACGGGTGAGGTGAATGTGCAGGAATTGAAGCATGAACGGGATTGCAAGATACAATCAATCTCGATTTTGTCACTTGAGGCAAGTGAATTGGATGCTTGTTTTTGGTTATTAGTGGGTTAAAATAAATAATTAGGCTACTAAAAAAAGCGATTAGAAGTGTTTATGTGTAATATTGCATAGTAATTCAAGGCGAAGTTTGCAGGCATCGCCTTGAAAAACAAGTAGATTGTTAGGGTGAAAGGACGCAGGGGTGCGTCCTTTCTGTTTTTCCTGAATTTCAATGGGTTCGATGCTTGCATAGACTGGAATCTCCATTATATTTGCACCCCCTTAGGGAAAAATTCAGTCGAAAGCATATGGCTCATCACAAATCCTCATTGAAGCGCATTCGTTCCGATCGCACGAAAGCAGCTCGTAACCGTTACCAGCACAAAACGACTCGAAATGCCGTTCGAGCATTGCGGGCAACTACGGACCCGAAGAAAGCGGCAGAGATGCTTCCAACCGTTTCGGCCATGTTGGACAAGCTGGCGAAGAACAATGTGATCCACAAGAATAAGGCGTCCAACCTCAAATCGAGTTTGACCGTTCACGTATCGAAGCTCTGAGCTGTCGGTAAAAGGTATTGATTAGCCTCCTGGAAACAGGAGGCTTTTTTTTGCTCAATTTTTCAGCAAGATGCGCTTTCCAGTGGGTTCGATAAGCTTATGAGATGCAGAAAGAGAGGGGAAGGCCACGTGAGAAAATGATATTGGAAGGGGCTCAAGCAATGACGAATGGAGAGCTTTTGTCCATCATGCTTGGATCGGGTGTGCGAGGGCGTCCCGTGCAGGAAGTAGCTCAGGCATTATTGAATGTAGCCAGCGGGGACTTGGCGGTGTTGTCAAAAATGCCCCCACAGGGATACACGTTGGTGGAGGGCATTGGCATCGCGAAGGCTGTTCAGATTTCAGCAGCTTTGGAGTTGGGCCGGAGGCGTCAGGTTGCGTCTCAAGGAAAAAAAACCGTCGAGGTTATCCGATGTTCCAAAGATCTATACCGCAGGTTTTCATTGAGGTTGTCGGACCTTGGACATGAAGAGTTTTGGCTGTTGCTGTTGAATCGCTCCAATGTGGTCATGAGTGAAGTCATGGTCAGCCGAGGAGGCCTGACAGGAACGATTGCGGATCCCAAGATCATCTTTTCCAAAGCATTGGCTATGGGGGCCGCCGCAATTGTAGCAGTGCACAACCATCCATCGGGCAATAGAAGACCAAGTCGAGCGGACCGCGAACTCACAAAAAATCTGCATTGGGCAGGAAAAATGTTGGATTGTCCGTTGTTGGATCACCTCATTGTTGCGGGTGACGACTATTTTAGCTTCGCCGATGCTGGCGAATTGTAACGCTCAATCTGTTTTGAAAACACTGCTAACCATTGTTGGAGCTCGACCTCAGCTCATGAAAGCCGCGGCCTTTAGCCATGCGGTGGAAGCGCAGAAAGACGAGCTGAGGCAGGTTTTGCTCCATACGGGGCAGCATTTTTCGCACAACATGTCGGGGCAATTTCAGGAGGAGTTAGCTCTTCCAAAAATCGATGTGCAATTGGAGGTAGATGCAGATCCATTCATTCGGATGGGGCAAATGATGCGGGGTGTAAGCGATGCCATTGAAACGCATGAACCGGATGCCGTGGTTGTGTTTGGTGATACGGATTCGACCTTAGCAGCAGCAATGGCCGCTGCGCGTGCCCAAGTTCCCGTGGTGCACATTGAAGCTGGCTTGCGTTCTTTTGATCGTCGAATGCCAGAGGAGCACAACCGAATATTAACGGATCAATTGAGTGACGTCTTGTTTTGTCCTTCTGAATCTTCGAACAAACAACTTGCATCGGAAGGGATTTTCACGGACAATCGCCCCGGGTTGCTTGTTCAAGCGGTGGGCGATTTGATGCTGGATACCGCGCGGTTTTTTGGAGGTGCGCCGGTCGCTAACAAGGGAGGTCAGACCCGGAAGGTTTTGTTGACCTTGCACCGTCCATCGAATGTAGATGACCAAAAGACCTTGCGGAAGTGGATTGAGGCCATTGGGAAACGGGTTCAGGACCAGGGTGTTCAGGTGATTTTCCCGGTCCATCCAAGGACGCGAAAGGGATTGATTGCGGAATGGGGAGATGCGTGGCAGGATGCATTGAAAGAACGAAGCATTGAACCCTTCGAACCTGCTACTTATTTGCAAATTCTCCAATGGTTAAAAGAGGTAGATGAGGTTTGGACCGATTCAGGCGGACTCCAGAAAGAAGCGTTTTTCATGAAGCGTCCAGCATTGGTTTTACGGGATTCAACGGAATGGAAAGAGCTCGTTAGCAGTGGTTTTGCCACGTTGTGTTCGGATCCCGACGCTTTGCTAGCGGCTCATTTGAAATTGCAGCAATCGCAGCGAACACTGGATTATGATCTCCCGCTTTACGGGGATGGGAGGGCGGCCCAAAAAATGGTGAATTCTTTGGTCAGATGGCTGAATCGATAATCATTTGGGTGGCGGATGATGCCGATGGCCCGAGTGCGCGTCATCGTTACGTAGCTCAATTGGTGTTTGAGGTGATCTTGGGCTGTCCGCACCATTGGGCTTCCAATCGTTCGGATTGGCTTGCGAGTCCCCACCGAAAAGTTCAGTATGGCGGTACACGTGACGAAGGCTCGGCCAATCGCATTGCCTGGATTCCCTCCGCAGGCCTCTTGAGTGAAACGGGTACCGCTGTGCCTCCGTGGATTTGGTCTGATGCAACTCCCGAAGCAACGCCAGGTGCGACGCGCCTGCCTTTTGGGGTGCGGTCGCTATCGGATGCAGAGGAAATGGTTTTGAGTGATTGGTGGAGTTGGGTTTTTTGGATGACTACTTGTTTGGATGACCATCGCTTTTCGAGCGCTGACCGCGATGAATTTGGACGATTGGAAGGCCGGAAATCATGGGCGCATCGGGAAGGATGGTTGGAGCGTCCGGAAGTCGAATTTCGAGCCATTGCTTGGGCCAAGGCAAACGGCATTGCATTCACTCCAGCCGTTTATCAAGTCATCCCCACCGTCGACGTGGATAGTGCGTTTGCGTATAAGCATCGAACACCGCTCATGACCGTTGCTGCGGCGGCTCAAGATGGTCTCAAAGGCCGTTGGTCTCGATTCCGAGATCGCATTCAAGTCTTGCGCGGTATTCAAGAAGATGCTTATGACACATACGAGTGGTTGGAGCAACAGCATCGAGAAGCAGGGTTGAAGGCAACGTACTTCTTCTTGCTCGCCAACCGAGGTCGATATGACCGCGGGTTGTCCTGGAAATCACAGGGTCTCCAAATGCGAATACGATCGTTGCATGCATTCGCAAATGTGGGCATACATCCCGGTTTTGGGGCCCATGAATCGACGTCGCCATTGGCCATGCAGAATGAAATCAAACGATTGGAGAAGATTATCGGTGAACCCGTGGTACGCGCTCGTCAGCATTATTTGTTGCAACGGCCCGGTTCAAGTTGGAAACGATTGGAGGCATTGGGGATCCAGCAAGATCATTCCCTCGGATATGCCGATGTCCCCGGTTTTCGCGGAGGGATGTCGCGCGCTTACCCTGCCTACGATTTGGAGGTGGAAAGAACAATGAACTTGGAATTGCATCCCGTCGGTGCGATGGATGCGACCTATATGCGCTACCTTCAAGTCTCCCCCGACAAGGCGATTGATCATGTCGTTGCGTTGTCGGATGCCGTGCGCGAAGTCGGCGGCACCATGCGCTTGCTTTGGCACAATGAATCGGTGAGCGATACAGGCGAATGGAAAGGGTGGCGGCTGATGTACAAGGAAATGCTGAAACGCATCCGTTAATTAGATAGACCATGTTGCACAACCTCAGTGAATCACCCGGAATTTCGCATGAAATCCTCGCTCAATTAAGAGACATGGAATGGCAATCGGATCGGGCTCGCTTTCGGATGAATTTGGCCCGCATGGGGGAATGCATTGGATATGAAATCGCGAAAACGTTGGATTTTGAATCCGGCACTGTGCAGACGCCTCTGGGACAGGCAGCTGTGAAGCGGTTGTCCGAACCGCCTGTGTTGGGAACCATTTTGCGCGCGGGGTTGCCCATGCATGACGGTCTGAGTCGTGTTTTCGACCAGGCGGACCATGCATTTGTTTCTGCCCGTCGCGAATACCTTGACGGCAATCACGACTCCTTCACCATTGGCATTGGAGCGGTGAGTTCCCCGAACCTTGAGAACCGAACGCTGATACTAGCGGATCCGATGCTGGCCACAGGAGCCTCACTGGCGCAAGTCTTGGCTTTGCTCATTGAGCGATTTGGCATGCCTGCTCAAATTCATCTTGCGGCGGTCATTGCCAGTGAGGAAGGAGTCAACAAGATCCTTGAAACCTTGCCCACAAATGGCCATTTGTGGGTTGGCGAGATGGATTCCGTCTTGACCTCAAAAGGGTACATCCATCCGGGTTTGGGTGATGCGGGTGATTTGGCTTTTGGCACAAAGATGAATTGACATGCCGGGACCGATTGAAACCATATTGTGGATGTTAGCGGCCGTGGCGAAGTTCATCGTAACCCCATCCATCATGATTGGTCGAGGCATTGGCTGGTTACCGACGGTGCTGATTTGCAGTGTAGGTTCAGCATTCGGGGTGTTGCTGTTTTTCTATTTTGGAAAATGGCTTTTTAGAAAGTGGAAAGATTGGCGCGGCGAAAAAGGCTCGAAAGGGCCCATATTTACGCCGGGTCGCCGTCGATGGGTCCGATTTCGGAAACGATTTGGTCTGTGGGGGCTGTTGGTGGTTTCAGGTTTGATTTCGGTGCCCATTTCATCGGTGCTCGCTTCCAAGTACCATAGCAAGGACGGACGCATGCCGGCTTTATTGATGCTTGCTTTCGTTATTTGGACGTTTGTTTTAACCTCCCTTTCTTGGCTCGTTGCCAACGATTAAACGCAGGGCTTCAATCCTATTAATTCCACACGATGCTACCGGACCTATTTTTTGACCTCGACCGAACTTTGTGGGATTTTGATCGCAATTCCCGTGAGGCATTGCATGAGATTTTTAATGAGCTCGCTGCTCCCCGAATCCCCGGTGATTTTACAGCAGACGAATTCATTGCCGTCTATGAAGTGGAAAATGAACGCTGTTGGAAGGCGTACCGCGAGGGCACCTTGACCCAGCAGCAGCTTCGTCCCCTCCGGTTTAAGCGTTCCGTAGAGAAATTGGGCATTTCTTCCTTCCAAGGAATGGATGAGTTGGCAGAATCAATGGGGGAGGCTTATGTCAAACGTGCTCCATACCGCACCGCTTTGTTGGATGGTGCGATGGAGGTTTGTGCGGCATTGAATGAACGGGGCCATCGCATGTTCATCCTCACCAATGGCTTTGAGGAAGTGCAACACGTCAAAATGAAAAATTCAGGCTTGTCTCCTTATTTCTTGAAAGTACTAACCAGCGACGCCTTGGGGTACAAAAAACCCCGGCGAGAAGCATTTGATCAAAGCATCGTGATCGCGGAATCGGATGCATCAAAGGCCATCATGATTGGGGATGATTTGGAATGTGATGTGGTAGGAGCCAGGGATGCAGGATGGCGATCGATTTATTTCAATCCCCATGGTGTTGACGCGGATCCTAAATTTCAGCAGATTACGCACTTGCGAGAATTGTTGGATTTGCCATTGACCTGAAGTCTAGAATTGACCTACCTTGAGCTTTTCTCAAAAAAACCTCTGTGCCATGGCCCAAGATGACCGTCCAAATTCAAAGAAACTCAACATTGATTTACCCGAAGAGGAGGCGCAAGGCGTTTATTCTAATTTGGCTGTAATTACGCACAGTCCGGTTGAATTCGTAGTCGATTTTGCTCAGATTATGCCGGGAATGAAGCAAGCAAAAGTGCGCAGTAGAATCATTTTGGCTCCGCACCATGCCAAGCGTTTGTTGCAAGCCTTGAATGAAAATGTTCAGCGGTTTGAAAAGCAACAAGGTCCGATTCAAGCACCAAAGGGGAACCAAGATCCGGCCATGCCTTTGACCTTCAGTGGCCCACAAGGGGAAGCTTAACGGGTCTCAGTCGCGGCGAAAACCTTTCATTCCACACACGGTTCCAAGTGGATTTCCAATCAGCTTATCATTCTGATTTTCAGTAGATTGTACCTTGTTGGTTCCTTTTGTGATTGAGCTGTCTTTCCAGGGTTGTTCGGGGTGGAACCACGTTAATTCAGCTTTTTGGCCGGGCATGATGGACGGTTGCTCCAACCCCAACACGTGCCGTGGTCCTGTGCTCAGTGCGCGCACCAAAGCGCTCAACGAATCACCTTTGGAGGTCCCTTTCAAGGCTCGATGAGCTATTGCGAATGCCGATTCAATGCCAGCGATGCCAAATGAAGAAAGGCTAAACTCGACATCATGGTGCTCCAAGTCTTCTGGCCGATGATCGGAAACGACAGCGTCGATGGTTCCGTCTATTACTCCTTGTCGCAACGCTTCCCGGTCGGCTGCTCCTCGAAACGGCGGCATCACTTTTAAGGTCCCATCAAAATCACTCAGGTCTTCGTCGATAAATCGCAGGTGGTTCGCCGTGGTGCCGCAGGTTATGTTCATCCCTTCCGACTTGGCGGATCGAATCAAATCGACCGATTCGGCTGCAGAAACCACGGGGAAATGCAGCCTTCCTCCGGTGTACTTGGCAATTTGGAGGTCCCGCTGAATGCGCATGACTTCGGAGGCCGACGGATTTCCGGTGACTCCCATGTGCGTGCTGGTGTCGCCCTCATGCATCATTGCCCCGGCATTTAGTCCCAAATCAAGCGGGAGGCTCAAAACCGGTTGGACGAGCGTGCTCCCATATTCTAGCGCTCTTCGAAGCATTTCTGTCCGGTCAATGGGCTGGTCATCCGAGAATGCAACAGCGCCCGCACGGGCCAAATCATGCATTTCTGATAGGGCCATTCCGGCTCCTTGCTGAGATACACAAGCCATAGGGTGAAGCCTGCACGTAAAGTCCTCCGTTTGCGCTTGCAAAAAAGAGACAGCCGATTTGTTGTCCGGATGCGCCAGGGAATTGGCATTCAAAATCACTCGGGTAAATCCGCCGTGGGAAGCGGCCAAGGCCCCGTTTTTTAGGCCTTCCTTATGTTCGGCACCAGGGTCATAAAAATGGGCTTGTAAATCCACCCAACCGGGTGAAATCGCAGCGCCCTCTGCCTCCCAAACGTCTGCGTCGTCTGGTGTTTTCAAGTCGGAGGCAATTTCAACGATATTGCCTTCAACGATGAGGACATCACATCGTTGACCGTTGTGCGTGCTATTCGGATCAACGATCCGTACTTTTTTGATGATTATGCTTTCCATGTGCGCAATAGAATCGTCTCAATCGCCAAGGCGATTAGTGCAAAGATGATAAAGGCTTTCCACAAAGGCACCCCTTGTTCTGTCTGTTTGATGATTTGCGGCAAACTTGATGTGGTGACATTGAGCAAGTTCACATGCTCCCAGCCTTTTTCTTCAATCAGTGCGAGGTATTCAGCGGGAGCAAATGCATCGTGATTCGATTCGATTCGATCTTGATTCAAGCCAATCGTTGCCCAGGATTGATTCAAATCTCGCACGATGAAATGACCCGGAACCAAAGGCAGACCCTCCAAAAGGACTTCGATTTGTCCCGGAGCTTGTCGGATTTCAGGAAGCCATTCGCTCGTCGTCGCATCCGCGGACGGATCCGTTCGGTTGTTTTCGCTTCCCTGAACGAGTTTTAAAGAGGCCACTTCGGGCACATCGACCGGGATTGCCCAGCGGCGAAGCGAACCAATTTCTCCCGCATTGATGGGTGTAGCATAAGATCTTTCAGCCATGCGCAGTAGCAATGGAACCCAAAACGCGTGCCGTGTCAAATTACTGGATTCGGGATTGGCGCTTACATGAAAAACAAATGCTTGTCCTTGTCCAATTTGCTGGCGGGTCAAGAAAGGACGTCCCAATTCCGTTGTGGCCAGTGTTTCTTCGGAAGACGATGGCCTTCGATTCCATATTTTATTCGCATTAGGCAGGTCGATGCGTTCCGGAAATTGGGCAAACATCTTTCGGAAAAAAGGATGATTCAGTTGAATCGATCGCACGCGGTCTTCCGTCGTATTCCAATTGCCCGTGTAGGGGAGTTTGAGGGCGGTGAACAGCGACTCATCCGCGGATTCATCGATCGATGGCAGATAGACAATCGTACCGCCCTGTTCCACAAAAGCCAAGATTTCCTGTGCAAAACCAGAGCCTTGTGCTTTCCAATCTGTGAGGATGAGTAAGTGCGATTGGGCGATGAGTTCAGGCGTCCAATTTGAATGCGATTCAATGGCATACAGTCCATCGGCTGTCTGGAAAACGCGTTCAATCGATCGCACGGATTCCGCTTCTGTTCGTTCGGATAGAATGGTGATTTGGACGCGATCGGTTACCTCAAAGCCAAAATACCAATCGTCGTCAAATCGAATGGGCGCATCTTCAATGGAAACAGTCCCTGATTTGAGCCCAGCCGGACCATGCGTAAACCGCATGACCGTGTCAGTGGGGAGGCCAGGCACCAAATTGAACGTGCCAATGGCCAGGCGTTCACCGTTGATGCTGAGGTTCATTGGCACGCTATTGACAGCGGCTTGGGAATTGTGCCGAATGCGCATCCGAAGCGCTGCAGATCGCCCAGCGATGCGCATGGGCTCATCGAACCAAACGGAATCAATCCAAATGTTGGGCGCTCCACTGGCGAGCTCAGGCACAAAATTCCATGTTGCCGAGGTATCCGGCGATTCGGTCAAATCGGCAATGGCATGAGTGGATTCCTGCAAATCGGAGAACAGGTAGGCCGAGCGCTTGGAATCGACCGCATTTGACAATTGGCTCTCAATCCGTGCAATAACCTCTGAAATTTCACGAGCATGCCCGGTGGGGCGAATGCCTTCAATGCGCTCCAATGCTTGCTCTTGGGTCAAGAATTTTTGGTCTTTCCCGGAAAAGTCGCATGTGAGGACCTGAAACTGATCGGTGGGATTGAATTGCTCAATTACCAGTGTGGCCTTGTTTCGAGCCACTTGAAGCAATTGTCCCTCTTCGCCTTGCGCCTCCATCGAATGGCTGTTGTCCACGTACAGCGAAATGGCGTGGCCGTTTTGCTTCACTCCCATGGATTCTGACCCATTTGCCGGCGGCAATTGCGGTTGAGCAAAGGCCATGATGATCGCAGCGAACGCGAGCAATCGCATCAGGAGGACCCACCAGTGGCGGATTCTTTGGGTCGCTTTGGCATCTTTCTGCACCTCATTCAAAAAAGCCACTTGTGAGAAGGCCACACGCCGGAAACGTCGAAAGTGAAGAAGGTGAATGATGATGGGAATGGCCAGTGCACTTAACCCCCACAGTATTTCTGGATGCACAAATTCCATTCGATGCAAATTTAGTTCGAATTTTGCGTGGCATGGCGAAGAAATCAAATAAGAGTGAGCCGCAGAAGAATCAGCTTGTTTTGAGGCAAGTTTCGCCTGATTTGCGGGATTTTCTGCAAGAAAAGGCAACGCTTTATGAATCCCTGGCGTTCATCCCGGATGACCCCATTTCCATTCCGCATGATTTTCGAGATTCCTCCGATATCGAATTGGCAGCTTTTCTAACGGCTACCCTGGCCTGGGGTCAGCGGATGACCATCAAAAAGAATGCAAACGAATGGATGGCCCGAATGGATCATGCGCCACGGCAGTTTTTAGAATCGGCGAGTGCAAGCGAGATGGAGGCGACGAGTCAAGGCTTCGTGCACCGCACCTTTCAGCCGCGTGATGCACTGCTATTCATGCACGCGTTGCAGGAACTGTTGACGGAGTACCAGAGCTTGGAAGCGGTTTTTCTCCCTGAAAATCGAGCGTTGCGAAACGGACTGTCGGTCCAGCCCCATTTGGAGGTTTTTCACGAGCGCTTTTTTGCGGCGGCTGCGAAACGGGGCTTTGAAGCTGGGCGGACTCGAAAGCACGTGGCAACGCCCGCCCGTGGATCCGCAACGAAGCGCATGAACATGTTTTTGCGATGGATGGTTCGGCCGTCCGGACGCGGAGTGGATTTTGGCATTTGGAAAGCCATTGAACCGCGGCAACTCATGATTCCATTGGATGTGCACACCGGAAATGTGGGCAGGAAATTGGGGTTACTGCAGCGAAAAGCCAATGATTGGCGCGCTGTGGAGGAATTGATGGCCGGACTGCGACAAGTGGATGCGGAAGACCCTGTGCGGATGGACTTCGCATTGTTTGGTCTTGGGGCGATTGAAGGGTTTTGAAGAGCCGAGGCGCGTTGGCGGTTCAGCCGATCAGCCCCAATCGTTGATTGACGCAATCTTCAATGCGTTCTAACAAGTGCGCTGGCGTCAGTGTGCGCCATCCGACTTCATTCAATTCACCACCCAGAACAAAATAGCTGTCAAGATCGATGCTTTTCATGTCTTCGAGGACGTGGTCACGAAAATTGAGGAGGGCGATCCACCCATCATCATCCGTGACTTCATCGAACCACTCTTCGTAATAGCAATCATCTCCGAAATGGAAGTTGAGGATGTTTTCGCCAATGAGAATGAACCGGTTGATGCCTTCGGCGATCAAGACGTCGATGACCTCCCGCTTCAATTGCATGATATCATTGAATAAGCAGTCGTTCCATTCACCAATGAATTCAATGATGGCAAACCGTTCGTCGTAATCTGCAAAGAGAATTTTGCAAAACAAGGTTTGCGATTGAATGGAATCCCATTGCGGATGGATGTAGTAATTGTAAATTTTCGTGGAATACTCGAATTCGCTATAGTTGCGTTCGAAAAATGGACTGCGCGGATCGCTGCTTGCCACATAATGATTGCGCCAAGCGAAATAGGGTTCAAGCGTGTGCATCTCCTTTGATTTGATCAATGGCTTTCCGCACGCTCCCGCATTCCTGAAGCGCCTGTTTGGCTCTATCTGCGCCTGTGTTTGTCGCAGCTTGGATCATTCGGATGCCGCGTTCGACCAATTTGGCATTGGACAGTTTCATGTCCACCATAGATGCTCCTTTGACATGACCGAGCTGGACCATTGCTGCCGTGCTGATCAGGTTCAGGATGAGCTTTGTGGCCGTGCCTGCGTTGAGTCGGGTGCTTCCCGTGACGAATTCAGGACCCGTAATGGCCTCGATGGGATGGACGCTGATGGCGGCCAATGTGGTGGCCGGATTGCAGGTGATACAGGCGGTCATCAGACCCGCTTCATTCGCCTGTTGGATGCCTCCAAGCACATAAGGCGTGCGGCCGGAAGCGGCAATCCCCATAAGCGTATCGTTTGGGTTTGGTGTTGCCTGTGCTAAGTCTTTCCAAGCTCCTGCAAAATCGTCTTCTGCGCCTTCCACTGCGACGCGAAGCGCACCATCTCCTCCGGCAATCCATCCTTGAATGACCTCTGGTCCAACACCAAAGGTTGGGGGGCATTCACTGGCGTCCAATATTCCCAATCGCCCACTGGTCCCGGCGCCAATGTAAAACAGTCGCCCACCACGACGCATGCGCGGCACCAAGGCTTCCAGAAAACCTTGAATTGCGGGTAAGCACGCTTCCACTGCTGCGGAAGCGGCGTTTGTCTGGGCATGCATGTTGCTGACTAGTTCTCCAATGCTCATCGCATCTAAGTCCTCATGCATTCCTGTTTGTTCCGTCGGGGGTAAGTGGTCGCTCACGGTTCAAAGATACACAGCACGCAATGGTTCAAATGTGCCACCATTGCCAAGCAGCTTCTGCTTGGGCATGGAGCATGTCTTTGCCATTCATGGTTTCAGCGCCCATTTTGCTTGCTTCTCTCAGGAATTGAGTTTCCGCAGGATTGTAGATCAGGTCCACAACAAGGTGGTTTGGAGTCACCCCTTGCCACGGGAATGGCACGCACGCGTGGGTGTTGGGATACGTTCCAACGGGCGTGCATTGGACAATGAGTTTATGGTGCCCTACCGCCTCGGCGCTTAATTCATCAAATCGGACGGCTTGCCAAGGCACCTCGCGTCGCGTTACATGGGCGACTTGAATACCGAGGCCTAAGAGTCCATGCCGCACTGCTTTGGCGGCTCCGCCATTCCCAATGATCAAAGCACGCTCGTGTTCCGAACGAAGAAAGGGCCGAATGCTGTTGAGGAAGCCAGCAGAATCCGTGTTGTGGCCCATCCAGGTTCCATCGGACAGCGGCTTGATTGCATTCACGGCACCGATGGATTGGGCCTCGGGGGTCAAGTCAGAGAGGTAGGGTAAAATGGATTCTTTGTACGGCACCGTTACGTTCAATCCTGCCAATGCACCGTGCTGGTCTTGGACGGTTCTGATCCATTCCTCAAATCGAGCAATGTCATCCAATTCGAACAGGGAATAACGCGCGGACTTCAATCCTTCTCGTTTGAATTTTTCTGCGAACAACGCAGGGGAGTGGGAGTGGGACAAGGATTGGCCGAGCAAGCCCAATCGAATGGGGTCAAGCGTCATGCGATGGGGTGGAAAATCGGTTCATAAGCACGACGATTCCGACACCAAGTAATGCGCAAATTATGGCGCTTGCCAGTGCAGGAAAGGGCAAGTCTCCAGGCCAGCTCAAGGCTTCCGACCACGTCTCTCGGCCATCACTGTGGGTGTAAAGCAATTCTACCTTTTCTTTCCACGGCCAGATGGCACGTAACGAACCGAACAAGAAGCCGGTGAGCAATGCGATAAGTACATTGTAATGCCGCTCAAGGGTCCATTTGAGCAATTTGCTGAAGAGCAGCAATCCGGTTATGACTCCACTTGCAATCACAGCAATGCGGACTAAGTCGAACGATTTGACGGCGCCAATGACCGCCGCATAAGCCCCCAGCAATAACAAGATAAAGCTGCCCGAAATCCCGGGTAAAATCATCGCACAGGCAGCTAAGGCACCAGCACCAAAAAGAAACAATGACGAAGGTTCATTTTGGGCCACCGGCATGGAGCTGATTCCGAAGGCGACGGCTGTGCCAAGAATGAACGCCAAGGCAGCTTGAAAATTGCGTGATTTGATTTCGCGGCCGACAAATGGAATGGAGGCAAATACCAAACCAAAAAAGAAACAGTACAGCAAAGTGTTGTGCTCCTGTAGCAAATGGTGGAGCAGGCTGGAGAGTCCAATGACACTTGTGCCGATGCCCATGGCCAAAACCAACAAAAAATTACCATTGATGGCGGTCCAAGTGGATTTCCATTCGCCCCTGAAGATTTCCACGACCATGCGCGGATGAATCGCTGATATCGATCCGAGCAGTTCATCATAAATACCTGTGATGAGGGCGATGGTTCCACCAGAGACTCCCGGGACGAGATCGGCGGCGCCCATGGCAATGCCTCGAAGGTAAAGCCCTACAAAGTCCTTAAAGGATTTGCGTTGGGAGTGGTTCGTGTCACGGCTCATCCAATTTCCATTTCAGGATCAAAGGCCTTCGCCCACCCCGTGATTCCCCCTTCGAGGCTGTAGAGGTTTTCAAAACTGTGTTTTGTGCAGAGTGCGCTGACGGTAGCGGCTGCGCGTGCCCCGGAGCGGCAATAAATTACGACAGGGACGTCCCTCGGGATTTCCGACTGCCGCGACAAGCAGAAAGCCATGGGAATGTGGAAGTCACAGAGTCTGCTTATGCTAATCTCGTGTGCCTCACGAATGTCCAATAGTGTGAAATCAGTTTTGCTATCGAGCCACTGTTTCATTTTCTGTGGCGAGATGACAGGTACAATTGTGTTCATTTCACAAAGTGTATCGGTGCGGTAACGGATGGTGGAAATATGGCCTGATCAGTAGCTGCTGAGGATTGGCGTCAATCTTCTTCCGTGACCTCCTCAACGGAAAGACGCTTGCCATCGGCCAATTCTTCGGGCAAATGTTCGAAAAACGTATCGCCACGCAATCCCAACCGCAAGCATTCCAGTGGGATGAGGTCATTCGGTCCAATGTTTCCAAGATTGACATTGGCACCAAATTGGCGCAAAAACCAAACTTGTTGTGGCTTTTTCGGTGCTTCCCAAAGAATGTCTTCCAACGCTACGTTGGCTAGAATTCGCTTGATCAATTGAACATGCGCGCTGCCATTCGGGCGGTAAATCCCTACGTTGCCACTTTCTCGGGCTTCCGCGATGACTTTGAAGCTGCCTGCTTGAAGCTCATTGCTCATCATGCGAATCCATTTCGAAGGACTGATTAGAATTCCCTCTTCTTTGGAGCCGACCTCTGAAAGTACTTTGTAGTTCTTGCTGAGCTTCAAAATGAGCTCACATTTTTCATCGTGCGGAATGACCATAGAACCGTCGCTGACTTCGAGGCACTCGATGCCCATCTTGTCGATGTAACGCAAGTAGTTGTCCACTTCATTGCGCACGTAAAACGCTTCAAACAACGTTCCGCCGCAATAGACATCGAAACCCGCATCACGATAGAGCTTGGTTTTTTCAGCTACTTTGGGCGTGATAATGGAAGTGCCAAATCCCAATTTTAGAAAGTCAACAAGGTCGCTCCCTGTTTCGATTAAATCTTCTGCTTGCCGGAGGCTGAGTCCTTTGTCCATGACCATGGTGAGGCCATTTTGGCGCGGGCGCGAGGTGCGTTCCGGTAAATGTGAAATGTCAAACATATCATTAAGGTTTAAAACGCTCGAGGCGTTTTACAAAGCGCGCATCATTGGCAAGCGCTGGAAATAAGTCGATTAAATTTTGTGCTTCGTCAAAG
>Ga0206131_10002077_pt1 | contig 24725 bp, 16 predicted proteins | sample Helgoland_Spring_FD_148636 | JGI IMG/M metagenome (GOLD analysis project Ga0206131, IMG submission 148636) | Pelagic subsurface seawater microbial communities from Kabeltonne, Helgoland, North Sea - Helgoland_Spring_Bloom_20160517_1 | ecosystem: Environmental > Aquatic > Marine > Epipelagic ...
GTAGAGTCTCCTAACGTCATATTTATCTTAACAGATGACCTAGGGTTTGCTGATTTGAGTTCATATGGTTCAAAAATGATAGAAACACCAAACTTGGATTTGATGGCCAGTCAAGGAGCACTTCTTAGTTCTTATTATTCAACACAAGCTGTTTGTTCAGCATCAAGAGCGTCAATCCTTACCGGAAGTTATCCAAACAGAATAGGATTTAGCGGAGCTCTTGGGCCTAACTCAAAAAAAGGAATTAACCCAAGTGAATTCTTAATGTCTGAAATGTTTAAACAAAACGGCTATAATACCGCTATCTACGGTAAATGGCATTTAGGTGATAATAAAAAGTTTTTACCTACAAATCACGGATTCGATGACTTTTTTGGAATATTATATTCAAACGATATGTGGCCTTTCCATGCAGAATATCCAGAAAGTTATCCTGATTTAATGCTTTACGATTATGATAAGCCTATTGAAATATTAACCGATCAATCTGAGTTAACAATGGAGTTGACTAGAAAAAGTATTTCGTTTATCGAAAAAAATAAAGACAACCCATTCTTTTTATACTTAGCACATCCTCAGCCTCATGTGCCATTGTTCGCTTCTTCAAAATTTAGGGGAAGATCAGATCATGGACTTTACACTGATGTAATTGAAGAAATTGATCATTCTGTGGGGCTTATAATGCAATCGTTAAGAAAAAATAATTTAGATAAAAATACTGTAGTTGTTTTTACATCCGATAATGGGCCATGGCTTTCTTATGGAGGGCACGCTGGTTCAACTGGAATATACAGAGAAGGAAAAGGGACAACATGGGAAGGTGGACAAAGGGTCCCTTGTATAGTTTGGTATCCAAATGAAATCAAACCTAATTCAGTTATTAAAACTCCTTTGATGGGTATAGATTGGCTCCCGACTTTTGCAAAAATCACTAATGCAAGCTTATCAGAAAATAAAATAGATGGTAAAAATATATGGGAAAATTTAACTGGAAAAACAGATTCAGACCCTCACGAAGCATTGTTTTTTTATTATCACAAAAACAGTTTGCATGCAGTTAGATACGGAGACTATAAGATGTATTTTCCACACAGATATAGAACTTTAAACGGGAAAAAAGGGAGAAATGATGGAACCCCAATAAAATATGAATATGTAGATTTAAAAGAAAATAAACTGTATAATTTAAAAACTGATCCCTCTGAAACTATAAATATTCTTAATGAATTTCCTGAAATTGTAAAAAAAATAAACGCTTTAGCTGATAATAAAAGAAAAGAAATTGGAGATGATCTAACCAATATTGTTGGTTTAGAAAATAGAGAAGTTGGGATGATTGAATAATTTTTTAAAAATGAGTAATAGAAGAAATTTTATAAAAAAATCTGCTTTAGGAACTTTAGGGGTTTCAAGTATTTTAAGCTGCGACGAGTTAAACAATGTTAATATCAAAAAAACCTATCCTAGAATTATTTCTACATGGAATCACGGTTTGGAGGCAAACCAAAAAGCTTGGGAAGTTTTAAAAAATGGAGAGGGAGGGCTATCGGCTGTTGAGAAGGGCGTTAAGGTTTCGGAAGCTGATCCAAAAATAAGATCTGTAGGCTATGGTGGCTACCCTGATAGAGACGGTATAGTTACTTTGGATGCTTGCATAATGGATAAAAATAGTAATTGCGGATCGGTTAGTTTTTTGCAGAATATTAAACACCCTATCTCAGTAGCAAGACATGTCATGGAAGACACACCACATGTTATGCTTTCTGGAAAGGGAGCTTTAGATTTCGCAGTATCAAAAGGCTTCAATCAAGAAGACTTATTGACCGATGAATCAAGAAAAGACTGGTTAAAATGGAAAGAAAATTCAAATTACAAACCAGTTATAAATATTGAAAATCACGATACTATAAGCATGCTATTAATTGATGAAAACGGTGATCTTTTTGGAGCTTGCACAACTAGTGGCGCAGCTTGGAAAATGCATGGAAGAGTTGGAGATTCTCCTATTATTGGAGCGGGCTTATTTTTAGATAATGAAGTTGGAGCTGCTGCTGCTACTGGGCTGGGCGAAGCCATAATAAAAACATCTGGAAGCGCTATGGTTGTTGAACTTATGAGACAAGGGTATTCTCCATTACAAGCATGCAAGACCATAGTTGAAAGGATTTCGAAAATACATAAGTCAGGGCCTGAGTGGGATTACCTTCAAGTTGGATTTATTGCTCTTAATAAAAATGGAGAATATGCTGGATACAGCTTGAGAAAAGGATTTAATTATTCGCTTTGTGATGAAAAAAATAAAGATTTATTGATTGATGCTAAATATGAAATAGGTTAATGGAAATTTTAAATTATTTAGGAAAATTTCATCCAGTAGTTTTACACCTTCCTATAGGTGCTTTATACTTAACTTTTTGTCTAGTTTTATTAGAAAGGTTTTTTAAAACTAAATACACTATTCCAATACGGTTTGGATTATTATTTTCATTTGCTTTTTCAATTTTAAGCGCTTTGTTGGGTTATTTTCTATACTTGGGAGATGATTTTTCAGGGGATCTAATTGACAGACACATGTGGCTTGGTATTTCTACAACTGTTTCTATTGGAGGATTACTTTGGATGCATAAAACTTCTAAATATTTGAATTATTTCACTCCTTCCTTTGTGTTTACTGTTGTGTTATTGTCAGTAACTGGTCATTTTGGAGGTCAAATTACACACGGAAGTGAATATTTGAAAATACCAGATTTTAGTAAGACTACAAGCGTAACTAGTTTAGATAGTATAAACCTATATTCAAGTGTTGTAATGCCAATACTTGATAACAAATGTGTTAAGTGTCATAATCAAAACAAGTCTAAAGGGGATTTAATGTTAAACTCTAAAGAAGCAATTTTAAAAGGCGGAGAATCTGGTCAAATATTAGTTTCTTTTGACGCAAGTTCAAGCCACTTATATAATTACCCAAACCTACCGATGAACGATAAAATGCATATGCCACCTGAGGGTAACGTGCAGTTAACTGAAAATGAAATTGAAATTCTAAAAATATGGATTGACAAAGGCGCTAATTTCGATCAATATAGCGCTTTAGAAAGTTTTGATATTGATCAAAAAGAAATGGTGATGTCTTTTATGCCATCCGATCTGCCAATAGTAGATCCGCCAAGAAAACAAGATTTAGAAAAGCTTTTAGAATTAGATTTTAGGCTTGAAAGAAACAGTATCACTAATAATTATGTAGAAGCTAAGTTTCTAGGAAAGGCCTTAAAATCAAAACATATTAAGGCTTTATTAAAAGTTAAGGAACAGCTAATCAAATTAGATCTTAGTCATACTAATTTGAATGATAATTTAATATCAAAACTTAATTCTCTTAAAAATTTAAAGTATTTAAAAATTAATAATACTAAAATTACAGATAAGGGACTTTCTTCAATAAGCAGTTCAGTTGAAAGCTTAAATTTAAATGAAAATAAATTAAGCTTTGATGGTCTAAAAAATTTACTTGAACAAAAAAGCTTAAAAGCAGTTTATTTATGGAATACATCTATTAGTAAGGATAATCAAACAGAATTATTAAGCCTTTCAACTGCTGAATTAAATTTTGGAGTTAGTGATTTTGCAAAAGGCGTTCCTCTCTCTATTCCGAAACCAATTTCTGGCCAAACTATGTTCTCAGATTCTTTAAAAATAGAGTTTTATAAGTCTTTAGGAAACCCTACAATAAGATACACTCTAAATGGAAAAGATCCAGATTCATTATCTTCTCTTTATTCAAAGCCTTTCTCTATTTCAAGCTCATTAACCTTAAAAACGAAAGCCTTTAAAGAAGGTTGGTTGGACAGTAAAGTTGGTGTAATGGATTTTATTAAAGTGGAAGGAATTTTAAAAAATTATGTTTTAAAAACAACACCTGATAACAGATATAGGCATCCAAAAAAATTATTTGATGGTATTATTGGTGACATCAATTTTAGAGATGGTCATTGGAACGGGTTCATAAGAACTAGCGATTATGAAAGAGGAGTGAATGAAAGAAATTCCGGTGATTTAGTTTTGGAAATAGACCTTAGCGATAAAAATTATAATTCAATTGGGTTCCATGCACTTGAATCTATAGGAGCATATATAATGTTCCCAGAAAGTATAGAGTTATATGATATTTCGCTGAACTCAAATAAGTTAATTTATTCTAAAAAATTACCTAAATCATCTTTGGGAGCACCTAATATTACTAAGTTTTTTAAGGTTCCTATTCTTGAAAACCCGTCAAAAGTTAAATTAGTTGTAAAAAGCAATAAAGAACTTCCCAAAGGTCATCCGGCGGAAGGAGAGTATGCTTGGCTTTTTGTTGATGAAATTCTATTTTTATAAATTTTAATAAAAGAAATTTTAAAACATTCTAGTTCAAATGTTTAGGCAATGTTTAGGTCATTTTATAGTTGAAAATTGATCGTAATAAATTCCACTTTTGTCGAAATATTCCAAAATTTTTATGAATATGTTAAAAAAGTGTTAACGATTTTATTAAATTAGTACTGATTTAAACAAAACTAAATATTTATGAAAACAAAATTTTTTACAATTTTGTCCTCTTTTTTATTGGTGTTTGCATTCGGTTTTACCGTTCAAGCCCAATCAATTAGCGGGACAGTAACCGACGATAACGGTGTACCTCTTCCGGGAGCAACTGTTTTAGTCGAAGGAACTTCAAATGGAGTTTCCACTGATTTTGATGGTAATTATTCAATTAACGCTTCAAGTGGTGACACCCTTGTTTTTAGCTTTGTTGGATATTCAAGTCAATCAGTAGTTGTCGGATCTTCTGCAACAGTTAACGTTTCTTTACAACCAGATAATGCTTTATCTGAAGTAGTTGTAACTGCACTTGGTGTAAAAAGAAATGTTAAAGCGGTTGGGTATTCAATTACTCAAGTAGGCGGTGAAGAACTAAGCGATAACAAAACTACAAATGCAATTAACGCTTTACAAGGTAAAGTTGCCGGTGTTATGGTAACTGGTTCATCGATGGGAGCTAAAGGTTCAAGTAGAGTTGTTATTCGTGGTACTAGTTCATTAACTGGAAATAACCAACCTTTATATGTTGTAGATGGAATTACTATTAACAATTCAAATTTAGGATCTGCTGGTGTATGGGGAGGTGCTGACTACGGAGATGGTATCTCTAGTATTAACCCAGATGAAATTGAATCTGTTTCTGTTTTAAAAGGTGGTGCAGCTGCAGCGCTTTACGGATCTAGAGCTTCTAATGGTGTTATAATTATAAATACTAAAACTGGAGCTGGTACTAAGGGAATCGGAGTTGAATTCAATTCTTCAACTCAATTTGACATGTTAAATCTTTCATTAAGGGACACTCAAGAAATTTATGGTCAGGGTAGAGATGCTTCTAAAGTATCTGATGCAATTGACACTTATCAAGCTTGGGGACCAAAAATGGACGGTTCTTTAGTTGAGCAGTGGGATGGTGTTGCTAGACCTTACACTAATAAGGGAAGTAACTTAGATAAATTCTATCAAACTGGTGAAACTTACACAAATACTATTGCTGTTTCATCTTCAGACGAAAACGGTAGTACTAGATTTTCCGTAACAAATTTGGATAATTTAGACATTGTACCTAATTCTACATTAAAACGAAATTCTTTTGGATTAAATTCTTCTAGAAAATATGGAGATAAGTTTAATGTTGATGTCAACATGAAATATATCTTAGAAGACCAAGAAGGTAATCCACAATTATCAGATTCACCAGGTAATGGAAACTTTGCTGTTAATTTATTTGCCCCTACTGTTTCTGTTGATGACATGATGGGAGAAGGTGGACTTGGTAGAAATGCAGATTTAACAGAATTTAGAATTAGTGATAATTCTTATTCTCAGAATCCATATTTTGCTGCTTATAATTTTATAAATTCATCTGAAAAAGCGAGATTTATAGGTGCATTAAATGCTAGATATGATGTTACTGATTATTTATACCTAAGAGGTAGACTTGGTGGAGATCGTTACGATTTACACAAAACTGGTTCAACTCCTTGGGGAACTGCTTTTCAGCCACAAGGATCTATAAATGAAAATAAAAGTACGTTTAAGCAATACGATGCTGATGCGTTTTTAGGTACAGATAATTTACAAATCGTTGATGATTTAACTGTAAACGCATTTGTTGGAATTGGAACAAACGTTCAAGAATATGATGCAGTTTCAAAATCAGGTTCTGATTTTATTGTTCCATTTTTAATTGATGTTGGTAACACTAAAAACCAAGGAGGTGGTTACAGTTACTGGAAAAAGAAAATCAACTCAGCTTACGGTTCTGCAGAATTTGGATTCCAAGACTGGGCTTTCTTAACAGTAACTGCAAGAAACGACTGGTTCTCAACTTTGTCTTTAAAAGATAAAAAAGCTCCAAACAATGACTTGTATACTTCAGCTTCTGTTTCATTAGTTCTTTCTGATGTTATGGATCTTGGAGATACTGTTTCTTTTTTAAAGTTAAGAGGAGGTTATTCTCAGGTAGCAGGTGGTGCTGATAGCCCATATGCTTTAAGTTTATCTTACGGAATATACGGACAAGGTCACTTAGGTGCATCTCTTGGAAATATTTCCGGAGGAACAATTCCAAATTCTGAAATTACTCCTTTTGAGAAAAACGAAACTGAATTTGGTGTAGACTTAAGAATGTTTGACAACAAACTTTCTATAGATGCAACTTACTATGACAATGAAACTCTAGGAGACATTGTTGGAGTTAGTGCTTCTGCAACATCAGGTTTTGGAAGTGCACTTGCCAATCTTGGTAATATTTCAAACTCAGGTATTGAATTACTTATTAAAGGTGAGATAATGAGAACTGATGATTTTGCTTGGAATGCATCAATTAACTACACTAATAATACAAGTGAAGTAGTTGCAACTAATGATACTGGAGGTAATATCTCAATGGATGAGCCTCGTTCAAGAAACTTAAGAGTAACTCACATTGTAGGAGAGAAATATGGAGCACTTTACGGTTCTTCATATGTGAGAAATGATGCAGGTGCCATTGTTCACGAAATGGTTAACGGAATTCCAATTCCAAAAATTGGTGCTAGAAAAATCTTAGGATTTGGAGTTGCGCCAACATCTTTAGGTTTAGGATCTTCGTTTAGATATAAAGATTTCAACGCTTCAATTTTAATCGAAGGGAAAACTGGTGGGCAAATTTACTCTGGAACAAATGCTTTTTTAATCAGAAATGGTCATCACAAAAAAACTGTTCCTGCAGGAGGTCGTGAGGCTGGATTTACACCATCTGGTGTAATGGAAGATGGAAGTGCCATTACAACTTCTATTCCTCAAGCTCAACAAGAAGACTATTACAGAAGAACTTACTCAATTGCTGAAGAAGCTATACAAGATTCAGATTATATGAGAGTTCGCCAATTAAGTATTGGATACAACGTACCGTCTAGCATGCTAGAAGGAACGTTTGTTGATAAAGCTACTGTATCGCTTATTGGAAGAAATTTATTTTTCTTAAGCAATAGTACTGATAATATTGACCCGGAGTCTGCATATAATAACGGAAACTCTGCTGGTTTAGAATGGTTCGGTCTTCCTGTTCCTAGAACAATTGGACTTAACGTAAATCTTAAATTTTAAACTTATATAATTATGAAAAAAATATTACTAACATTTTTTGCTTTAAGTTTAGTTCTTTCTTCTTGTGAATTCGATAAAGGATTTGAAGAGTTGAACGTAAACCCAGCAAAAGCAAGTCAAATTGACGTAGCAAACAAGTTTGCCTCAGTTATTTTGCAAACATCAGGTGGTAGATATGAAAACTGGAGAGCCAGTTTAATTTATCAATCTGTAATGATTCAACATTTCTCGTCTACAGCTGGATACTGGTCTGGAGACAGATATTTTAGAAATGATGGATACGCAACTTCTTTATGGGATCGTTACTACCCATCAGCAGTTAAAGAGATCGAAGACATTAGAGCTCAATTAACATCTGAAGGCAATAGCGGGTCTGAAATGGGAATGACGCGTATATTAAGAGTGTTTATTTACTCAAGACTTACTGATCTTCACGGAGATATTCCTTACAGTGAAGCAGGTCAAGGCTACATAAATGGTATACTAAAGCCTAAGTATGATGCTCAACAAGATATCTATATGGATATGCTTAAAGAACTTGAGGCTGCGGTTGCTCAATTAGGATCAAGCACAACTATGGGGGCTGGAGATATTATGTTCCAAGGAAATATGGCTAAGTGGAAAGCTTGGGGTAACTCAATGATGCTAAGACTTGCCATGAGATTAACTAAAGCAGATTCAGCTACAGCGAAAGCATGGGCTGAAAAAGCTGTTGCTGCTGGAACTATGACATCTAATGATCATATAGCAATGGTTCCTCATACTGATGGACCTGAAGGAATCAACAAAAATGGACACGGTGAAGTTTTTGATGCTGATGGAAATCCAAGAATGAGTAAAACTTTTGTTGACTGGATGAAAGACGATCCAAGATTACCAATATTAGCTGCTAGAAGATCTGATAAAAGTACTGCTATTGCGGATTTGATTGGTATGCCAAACGGAAGTACTGGTGCTACAGTTCCTGATACTTCGATTTATGCAGAGCCAAATAGAAATGTAATTACAGGACGAGATGCTCCTATGGTTTTCCAAACTTACGCTGAAGTAAGACTTTTAAAAGCTGAAATGGCATTTAGAGGTTGGTCAGTTCCTGGTGATGCAAAAACTCATTACGAGGCTGGAGTTAAAGCTGCTATGCAAATGCTTAGTCAACTTTATACAAATGCCGCTGCAATTTCAGATGCTCAAGTTGCTGATTACTTAGCTGCTAAGCCTTACGACGCGTCTAAAGGATGGGAAATGATCAGTGAACAATATTGGGCTGCTACTTTATTAAATGAGTACGAAGCTTTTTCAAATTGGAGAAGAACTGGATACCCAACTTTAACACCTACTAACGACCCTGGAAATGTAACAGGAGGAACTATTCCAAGAAGGTTAATTTACCCAACTGGAGAAGAGTCTACAAATGCTGACAATTTTGCTGCAGCAATTGCAAGACAAGGTCCAAACGATTTTACAACTAGAGTTTGGTGGGATAAATAAGAAAATTTTTGTTTTTTATATATTCGAAAAAGAGGGATTAATTTCCCTCTTTTTTTTTACTTTTAATTTATGAAAGTATTTCTAGTTATATTTCTTTTATTATTTAACTATTCCTTTAGCCAAGAAACAGTTTTTGAATTGTTAAATTCAAAAGAAACTGGAGTACAGTTTAATAATGTTATTGAAGATAAAAAAGAACATAATATTTTATTGTATGCCAATTATTATGGTGGAGCTGGTGTTGGAATTGCAGACTTTGATAATGATGGTTTTCAGGATATTTATTTTGGAGGAAATTTAGTAGGTGATAAAATATATAGAAATACTGGGGATTTTATGTTTATTGATAAGACAGACGGTTCAGGTATTCTTGATAACGGATCTTGGTCTTCTGGAATCACTATAGCCGATGTAAATAATGATGGATTAGTTGATATTTATGTTAGTAAAGAGCTTTATGACGACAATCCTGAACTCAGAAAAAACAAACTTTATATTAACAAAGGAAATTTTGTCTTTGAAGAATCTTCAAAAACTTGGAGAGTAGATGTATCAGCAAGAACCAGACATGCTGTTTTTTTTGATTATAATAACGATGGCTATTTAGATTTATACTTGCTTAATCAACCACCAAACCCAGGAAGTTATTCTAAATTTTTTGGAGCTGACTTAACGTTACCAGAATATTCATTACAATTGTTTAAAAATACAGGAAATAATAACTTTATTGATGTAACAAAAGAAGCTGGGCTTAATAGAACAGGATTTCCTAATAGTGTTGTAGCCTCAGATTTAAATCAAGACGGATTTATTGATTTGTACGTAGCTAATGATTTTGATGCACCTGATTTTTTATATTATAATAATGGTGATGGAACATTTTCCTATGAAACGGAAAGCTCTTTAAAACACACTTCTTTCTACAGTATGGGTGTAGATTCAGCTGATATTAATAACGATGGTGAGTTAGATCTTATGGTTGTTGACATGACGGCAGAGGATAATTTTAGATTAAAATCTAATATGAGTGGAATGAATCCTTCGGCATTTTGGAAAGTTGTTGAAAACGGGGGTCATTTTCAATATATGTTCAATACTCTTCAAATAAATAATGGTGACAAAACCTTTAGTGATGTCGCACAATACACTAAAACTTCATCTACAGATTGGAGTTGGGCAAATCTGATAGCCGACTTTGATAACGATGGCTTGAAAGATATTTACGTTACAAATGGACTTTTAAGGGATATTAGAAATACAGATGCTGATAAAAAAGTTGGAGAGTTTGTTTTAAAAATAGCTGATGACTATGTAAAGAAAAATAAATCATTTGAATACAATTTGTGGGATATTTTACCTCTAGACAAAGCTCTGGAACTAGTACCAAGTGTAAAAATTAAAAATTATTTCTATAAAAATTATGGTAACCTTGATTTTAAAAATGAAGCTAAAAGTTGGGGATTAGACCAACCTAGTTTTTCTAATGGAGCATCTTATGCTGATCTTGATAATGATGGTGATTTAGATTTAGTTGTAAATAACGTAAATGAACCTGCATTTATTTATAAAAATAATTCCAAGAAAAATAATTATTTGAGATTAGAACTCATAAATGAGAATAACAAACCTATTTTTGGATCTAAAGTTTCGATTTATAATGGAAATAAAATTCAACTTTTCGAAAGTTCTAATGTAAGAGGTATTTATTCTACAAGTGAAAACATAATTCACTTTGGATTAAGCGATTATAAAAAAGTAGATAGTTTAATTGTTACTTGGCCAAACTCTAGACAAACTAAACTGTTTGATGTAAAAGCTAATCAACTGTTAAAAGTAAATTCAAACAACTCTAAAAATTATAACTCTAAATCAAATCCTAAAGAATTGTTTTTTGAGGAAATTCCAACCAAAATTAATTATACTCATATTGAGAATTATTTTGATGATTACGAGAAACAGGTTTTATTACCACATAAATTATCTCAATTAGGCCCTGCACTTGCAGTTGCTGATGTAAATGGAGATAATTTAGACGATGTTTATATTGGATCTGCTTCCGGCAAAGTGTCAAAATTACTGATTCAAAATAATCAAGGTGAACTATTAGAATCGGAAATTAAAACCTGGGATTCACATAAAGTTTTAGAAGATATTGATGCTGTATTTCTAGATTTTGATAATGACGGAGATAATGATCTTTATGTTGTTAGCGGAGGAAACGAATTTTCTCCAAATTCCAGTACTTACCTTGATAGAATATACATTAATGATGGTAAAGGAAATTTCGAATTTAAAAGAAATTTATTGCCTGATGTCTATGAATCAGGCTCTGTGGTAAGACCTTACGACTTTGATAATGATGGTGATTTAGATTTATTCATTGGATCAAGAATGATTCCTTGGAACTATCCACAGCCAGCAACGAGTTATTTACTAGTTAACAATAACGGGACATACGTTAAGTATAATGATATTAATAACAGCTTAAGTGAACTAGGATTAGTTACAGACGCAGTTTGGTCTGACTACGATAATGATGGCGATAAAGATTTATTTGTTGTAGGAGAATGGATGCCATTAACTTTAATTAAAAATCACAATGGAGTATTAAAAAAAGAAAAATTAAATGATTCTTGTGATGAAAGACGTGGATGGTGGTATTCAATTGAAAGCGCAGATTTTAACAATGATGGAAAAGAAGATTTGGTTTTAGGAAATTTAGGAAAAAATTATAAATATCAAGCAAACCCTGAAGAACCATTCGAAGTGTTTTATGATGATTTTGACGATAATGGCAGCAAGGATATTGTTTTAGCGTATTACAATTATGGTATTCAGTTTCCATTAAGAGGTTTTTCTTGTTCTTCTCAACAGATTCCAGAATTGAAAAGCAAAATACAGAAATATGATTTGTTCGCTTCACTTGATGTTAAAGATGTATACGGAGAAGTTAATTTAGATAATGCTCTAAGATTACACGCTAATTCTTTTAAAAGTGTGGTACTTATAAATAAAAATTCTACATATGAATCTGTGGACCTTCCTTATCAGGCACAATTATCTTCAATAAATGATATTATTGTCGAAGATTATAATAATGACGGAAATATAGATCTTTTAGTTGCTGGCAATTTGTTTACATCTGAAGTTGAAACACCAAGAAATGATGCTAGTAATGGATTAATGCTGATTGGAAATGGTGATGGTACATTTAAGCCTAAGGCAAGAAAAGAGTCAGGATTTTTTGCTCCAAGTGATGCAAAAAAACTTAATTTAATTAAAATAAAAAATGAACAAGGAGTTATAGTTGGAAATAACAATGATTTAATGCAGTATTTCAAAAGAATTAAGTAAATTATTAAACTATCTTATGAGTAACAAAACTTTTTTAAATATTTTAATTTTAGGGTTTTTTGCTTTAGTCCTTGGTTTTATTTTTAGAGTTTTTGGAGGAAACTTACAAACTGAAAAAAAAATAAACCATAATCCTAAACTTGTTGTTGGAATTGTAGTTGACCAGATGAAATATCAATACTTAACTAAGTATTGGAATCATTATTCTGATAAAGGTTTTAAAAGATTGATTAACGAAGGGTTTAATGCTAAAAGCAATCACTATGGGTATGCACAAACCTCTACTGGACCAGGACACACTACTGTTGCAACTGGCACTCACCCAGCAGTTCATGGAATTATTGGTAACAGTTGGTTTGATAAAAAATCAAAAAAATCAGTTTATTGTGTAGACGATTCAAATTATTCAACTGTAGGAAGCTCAACTGATCAAGGAAAAAAATCTCCATCAAACCTACTAACAACTACATTAAGTGACGAAAATAGAGTGGCAACTAATTTTAAGGGTAAAACTATTGGAGTTGCTATAAAAGACAGGGGGTCTATTCTATCATCTGGCCATACAGCAAACGCAGCATACTGGTTTGATTCTAAAGAAGGGAGTTTTATTTCAAGCACCTATTATTTATCAAATTTACCTTCTTGGGCACAAGAATTTAATGATTCAAGACACATTGACAATTATTTAAAACCCTGGGAAACTTATTATGATATTTCAACCTATATAGAAAGTGGCCCTGATAATAATAATTATGAATCAAATTTTAGTGGTGAAGATAACCCTGTATTTCCTCATAACTTTAAAATTCAAAATGATAAAACGGGAGAACCATATTATGGTTCAATTTCCTCTACTCCATTTGGAAACTCGTTAGTTACAGATTTTTCAATTAAAGCAATTGAGGGTGAAGAGCTTGGAAAAGATAATATTACAGATTTTCTATTAATTGATTTTTCTTCTACAGATTACGTTGGGCATCAATTTGGAGCAAATTCAAAAGAAGTTCAGGATACTTACATAAGACTTGATAAGGAAATAGAAAAACTTTTAAATTATTTTGATAATAATATAGGGAAGAACGAGTACACTTTATTTTTGACTGCAGATCATGGTGCAACAGATGCCCCGGGATTTTTAAAAGAAAAGAAAATTCCTATTAATTATTTTAACTCAAAAAAATTTAATTATCATATTGAAAAATCATTAATTAAATTGTTTGGAAATAAATATGTAATATCTAGTAATTCCAATCAACAAATCTTTCTAAACGACGAGCTTATTAAAAAACTTAATCTAAGTTCTAAAGTTGTAAAACAAAGCATAATAGATGTGATACAATCTTTTCCTGGGATTGATAATGTTTATTCTTCAGAGCAAGTCATGAGTGAAATTGATGATCATTTTTTAAAGCTTATTAGAAATGGATTTAATAAAAATCTTTCAGGTGATATAGTTTATACAATAATGCCCAATTGGGTTTATTACAGAAAAGGTTCAACTCATGGTAGAAGGTTTAATCAACATACTCATGTTCCCTTAATTTTATTTGGAAATGGAATTAAAAGAGGATCAATTAGTAGAGAAACTGATGTAATTGATATTGCCCCTACAATTGCGTCTGTTTTAGGAATTAGTTCTCCAAACTCAACGACTGGAAAAGTAATATTTGAGGCTATAGATGATTAACAATCTAAAAATAGTATTAATTCGATTTCTGGCATTTATTTTAGCACTATCTAATTTGTCATGTAATGATATTTCTAGTTATGATATTATAATTGTAGGCGGTGGAACAAGCGGGGTTGTGTCAGCTATTCAGTCCTCAAGAATGGGATCCAAAACATTACTTATTGAAGAATCTAATTGGCTGGGAGGAATGATAACCTCAGCAGGTGTAAGTGCTATGGATGGGAACTATAAAATGCCCTCAGGTTTTTTAAAAGAATTTAGAGACAGTTTGGTTTCTCATTATGGGAATTTAGACAGTCTCAAAACTGGCTGGGTTAGTAATTTAATGTTTGAACCCTCTGTAGGAAATAAAATACTTAAAGAAATAGCTCAATCTGAAAAAAACTTAAAAATTCTATATGGTACTATAATTGAGGAAGTCGTAAAAGACGAAAAATTTAAGATTAAAATAAATCAAAATGACATTACATACAATTCGACAATTTTAATAGATGCAACCGAACTAGGAGATTTAATTCCCAAATTAAATCTTCCATATTTTATTGGAATGGATTCAAGGAAAAAGTTTAATGAAGATATCGCTCCAGAATTTTCTAATAATATTATCCAAGACTTAACATATGTTATGATTTTAAAGGATTTTAAGAAAGACATGACGATTGAAAAACCGAAAAATTATGATAGAAATGAATTTATATGCTCATACGATTCTGGAGAATGTTTTAAGAGTGATAAAAAGTTATGGTCAAAAGAAAAGTTGATTAGTTATGGCAAACTCCCAAATAACAAATACATGATTAATTGGCCAATAAATGGAAATGATTACTATTCGAATTCTATTGAAATGACAGCCCAAGAACGTTTGTTGAGTTATGATCGTGCAAAGCAAAAATCATTAAGATTTTTGTATTTTATTCAAACTGAAATGGGATTTAATAATCTTTCGATAGATTATAGTGAATATCCGACAAAAGATGGATTCCCTCTTATGCCATATCACCGTGAATCGAGAAGATTAAACGGAAAGATTACTCTAACATTAAACGATATTAAATCTCCCTATAAACAGAAAAATTCACTTTATAGAACTGGAATTGCAGTTGGAGATTATCCTGTTGATCATCACCATGGAGCTTATTCAAACTATTCTAATCTTCCTAAGCTTGATTTTTATCCTGTTCCATCATATTCTGTTCCTTTAGGGGTTTTAATCCCCGAAAACATTGATAATTTTATGGTGATTGAAAAATCTATTTCTGTTTCTAATCTAGTGAATGGAACTTCCAGATTACAACCTGTAGTTATGCAGATTGGTCAAGCCTCAGGGGTTTTAGCTTCTTTGGCAATTTTAAAGAAAAAAAACATTGATCAAATAAACGTAAGAGAAGTTCAGCTAGAAATTTTAAAAAATAATGGATATATATTACCATATGTTGATGTTGATACAGAGGATTTAAATTTTATTAGTTATCAAAAAATTGGAGCATGCGGTATTTTAAGATCAGAAGGTTTAAACATAGGATGGGAAAATAAAACTCTTTTTTATCCCGATTCTAATTTGGACAAAAATGATATTTATTTTGATAATTGGAAGATATTTAAATCTGAAAAAATTCCTTTTCCAGAACAAATGACAATTAAAAATATTTTGCATTGGATTTACAAAATAAAAGAAGAACCTTATTTAAATAACAAACAATACTCTGGAATTTGGAAAAATCTAAATTTAAATAATTTTGACTCAGAAAGAATTATTACCAGAGGAGAATTTTCAGTTTTGATAGATAAAATCATAGATCCCTTTTCAAGAGTTGATGTTGATTATTATGGAAATTTTATTAAATGATTAGAAAAGCAATAAAAGATGATCTTAACAGAGTAATTGAAATAACAAAAGCTTGTGCTGTTTCAATGATTTCAAATGATATATTTCAATGGAATGAGCATTATCCAAATATTGAAACTTTTGAGAATGATGTGTTAAATGAAAATTTATATGTTCTTGAGTTAGACAATAAACTAATAGGCTGTTTGGTAATTTCTCATGAAATGGATGAGTTTTATAAGAAAGTAAAGTGGCTTACGCCAAACTATAATAATATTTATTTACACCGTTTAGCTGTGGATCCAAGCTTTCAGAAAAAAGGGTATGCAAAACAATTAATGACTTTTTCTTTTGAATATGCTAAGGCAAATAACATCAAATCTATAAGGCTAGATACTTTCAGTGGTAATCCTTTTAATAATATATTTTATTCTAACTTGGGATTCACCAAGCTAGGAAAAATCTACTTTAGAAAACAAAGTGACAAACCTTTTTATTGCTTTGAGAAGGTATTGTGAAGGAATCTCTTACTTTTGTATAAATTTAAATTAATGAACAAGATTAGAATTACTAAACAATTTAATTTTGAAACAGGACATGCATTGTATGGCTATGACGGAGCGTGCAGAAATGTTCATGGACACAGTTATAAGCTTTTTGTAACTGTTGTAGGATCACCTAATAGCGATTCTAGTAATGTTAAATATGGAATGGTAATCGATTTTAAAGATTTAAAGAAAATAGTAAAGGAAGAGGTTGTTGATGTTTTTGATCATGCAACAGTTTTTAATAAAAACACTCCACACAAAGAACTAGCTATGACTTTAAAAAACAGTGGACACAAAGTTATTTTAGCTGATTATCAACCAACATGTGAGCTACTTATTATTGACTTTGCTCACAAAATTAAAAAACGTCTTCCAGCCAATATTTCGCTTCACTCACTTAAATTACAAGAAACAGAATCTTCATTTGCTAATTGGTATGAAAGTGATCAATAGTTTCATAAACATAGATTTAAAGAAAGACGAAAAAATATATTTTTCATCTGACAATCATTTGGGTGCCCCAGATCATTCAAGTAGTTTAACTAGAGAAAAAAGGTTTGTTAATTGGCTAGATTCAATAAAGCATGATGCAAAAGTTGTTTTTTTATTAGGAGATTTATTTGATTTTTGGTTTGAATATAAAAAAGTTGTTCCTAAAGGTTTTGTTAGGACTTTAGGTAAACTAGCTGAATTGTCTGACTCAGGAATTAAAATTTATTTTTTTGTAGGAAATCACGATTTATGGATGAATGGTTATTTTGAGGAGGAGCTTAATATTTCAGTTTTTCATAAACCTCAAAATTTTTCGATTTCTGATAAAAAATTTCTTATTGGGCATGGAGATGGTTTAGGTCCTGGAGACATAGGGTTTAAAAGAATGAAAAAAGTTTTTTCAAATTCATTATGTAAATTTTTATTTAAATGGATTCACCCAGACATAGGCGTTAGTCTAGCCCAATATCTTTCAAATAAAAACAAACTTATTTCGGGGGTTGATGATCTTGAATATAAAGGAGATGACAATGAATGGCTTGTACAGTATGCTAAAAGAAAAATGACTCAAATTGAATATGATTATTTTATCTTTGGACACAGGCATATGCCTTTGGAGGTAAGTCTCAACAATAATTCTAAATATTTTAATCTTGGGGATTGGATTTCGTATTATTCTTACGCAGAATTTGATGGCAAAACAGTCGAATTAAAATATTTTAAAAACCTTTCTGATAAATAATGATTGAAAAATCATCTGTAAGTTTAGAGCGTACTGTTCTGGTAGGAATTATTACTTTAAATCAACCAAAACACGTACTGGAAGAATATTTGAACGAACTCAATTTTCTTACATACACAGCAGGAGGAACTGTAATAAAAAGATTTACACAGAAAATGAACTCTCCCGATCCTAAAACTTTTTTAGGCAAAGGTAAAATGGATGAATTGTCAAGTTACATTAAAATACACGATATAAACTCTGTAATTTTTGACGATGAACTTAGCCCAGCTCAACAAGCAAATATTGAAAAATTTTTGAAATGTAAAATAGTTGATAGAACTGGTCTTATACTAGATATTTTTGCTCAAAGAGCACAAACCAGTTACGCAAGAAATCAAGTTGAATTGGCACAATATCAATATATCTTACCAAGATTAAAAGGCCTTTGGACTCACCTTGAGCGACAAAAGGGTGGTATTGGGATGAGAGGGCCTGGAGAAACTGAAATAGAGACAGATAGAAGAATAGTTCGTAACAAAATAAACCTACTCAAAAAAAAGCTTGTTACAATAGATAAACAAATGTCTACTCAAAGAGGAAATAGGGGATCTCTGGTTAGAGTTGCTTTAGTAGGCTATACAAATGTTGGAAAATCAACATTAATGAATTCTATTTCAAAAGCAAAAGTATTTGCAGAGGACAAATTATTTGCCACTTTGGACACAACGGTTAGAAAAGTTGTTATTGAAAACATGCCATTCTTGTTAACCGATACTGTAGGATTTATAAGAAAACTACCAACGCAATTAGTAGATTCTTTTAAAAGTACGTTAACAGAAATAACAGAAGCAGATTTACTTGTTCATGTAGTCGATATTTCGCATTCAAATTTTAATGACCATATTGAATCTGTCAGCTTAATTTTAAACGAAATAAACTCTAGTGACAAGCCCTTTGTTATGGTTTTTAATAAAACGGATAAGTTTATGGAGAACAAAGAGTTAATTGAGGATGTAAATGATATGGATTATGAGAAAAACAGTATTGAAATTTTAAAGAAAAGCTTAAGAAAAAAGTATGATAAAATATTTTTTATGTCTGCCCTAAACAAAGAGGATATAAATATTTTTAGAAGAGATGTTTACAAAGAAATCAGAAAAATTCACATAACTAGATTTCCATATAATGCATTTTTATATCCTGATATTACTTAAATCTATATTACTCAAATCAATATTCAATCCTAATCCGAGAACTTCCCTTATTTGTACTCTTTTAATATCATTGTCATCATAAACAAATTGAAAAATTAAATTAGTTGAAATGTATTGATTCACTTTCATAACAAAATTGAAGGTACAATCGAAATCTATATTTTGTGGACGATCTAAGTAATCAGAATATAAGCTCAATCTATTTTCTAGCGATACATTTTCAAAAATCTCTGATTTGTGATAAGCTCTAATGGAAGCTCCTAGTTCAAATCTGCTATTCCCTCCTTTTTTAACTCCAAAATAAGTTTGAGTTTCATTCAGATCTTCTGTGAAAAATCTATTTACTAAAATTAATTTTCCAGTCATTGGAGCAACGTTTACCCAAAAATCTTTACTTTTTTTCCAATACAATCCTACACCTAATTGTAGTGTAGCAGGCGAAAAAAACCTTGATTTTTCGGTTCTATTAGGGTTTCCATTTGAATCCTTTCCAAATCTGTAACCTTTGGCAAATTGAGTTTGAAAATTAAAAAAACTTGAATAACTCCATTTTCCAATAATATCATTATTAAATTTTTTTCCTAAAACTGAATTCACTTCAATTTTATCATCAGTTTTTTTTAAAAATTCACTTCCACTGATTTTATTTAATCCAAAATTGCTAATTAATTTGGTGTCCCAATCCCAACCATTATCAGCATAATTAAAATTGTAATCAATTTTAAGAGTCCCAGAAATACTACTTTGACCCCCTGAGGTCCAATTACTAAAACTAGATTGATTAATTAAAAAAACTGCATTTCCTGAATTTTTCCATTTGGATTCTATCTCATCTTGAGAAAACAAAGGAGTGCTTATATATAAGAGGGTTAGTAATTGAAGTATTTTAAATTTCATCAAACTTTATTTGAGGATTTGTAGATAGGCACTGAAGAACAGGCTTCTCCAAACATTATACTTTTAGCTTCTAACTGTAATTTTTCTAATAATACAGAATATGCTAAAAGTGGAAGTTTTTGATCTGAACATCCTTTAATAATAACAGGTTTTCCCTTAAAAACTGAAAAATCAAAAACATCAACTATGTCAATTATTAATTTAATATTTAATACTTCTTTTGATCCAACAACATTTTTAACTCCGTGAGTATTCAGTTGTGAACTGATAAGAATGTACGCCCAATCAGGAATTATAGCATCATTTGAACATGTTATATAAACTGCTTTATTTTCATATTTTCTCCAATCGAAATTTTTTACTTTTTCTCTAAAGTCTTTTTCTAAAAGAAATAATTCATCTTTTAACCAAGGCTTTATGTCAAATGAAACTCTTTCAATTTTAGGAAAAAAAAGTTCTAAATCAATAGTCTCCAATTTACTATTAGCAACTCTATTTATTATTTCTTGGGACATTATAAAAATCCAAGTTCTAATTTAGCTTCTTCGCTCATAAGATCTCTTGTCCAAGGCGGATCAAAAGTGAGTTCAACTTTTGCTTCTGTCACTTCTTCAATAGACCTAACTTTATCTTCTACTTCCAATGGAAGAGTTTCTGCTACAGGACAATTTGGTGTTGTAAGGGTCATTAGTACTTTAACATGATTATCTTCATTTACAAAAACATCATATATCAATCCTAACTCATAAATATCAACAGGGATTTCAGGATCGTATATTGATTTAAGTACTTTTACAATTTTTTCTCCTAATTCGTTTGCATCCATAATATTAGTTTTTGTTAAATGCTAGAGCATAATATTTAATTTGTTTAATCATTGATAAAAGCCCGTTCGCCCTAGTTGGAGACAAGTGTTCTTTCAAACCAATTTTATCAATGAACTCAAGGTCAGCTTCAATAATATTTTTTGGAGTTTGATTTGAAAAAACTCTTAATAATACTGCGGCAATTCCTTTTGTTATAATTGCTTCACTATCTGCTTTAAAAATTAATTTATTTTCTTTAAGTTCAGCGTGAAGCCATAACTTACTTTGACATCCTTTTATTAAATTAGAATCAACCTTATTGCTTGGATCAATTAATTCAATCGATTTACCCAGCTCTATCATATATTCATAACGCTGCATCCAATCTTCAAAAAGAGAGAATTCTTCAACGATTTCATTTTGAACTTCAATTATACCCATGTTGTTTTATCAATATCAAAGATACACATTAGCTTAACATTGCTATAGCTCTTTCTAATGATTTACAGAAATAATCAATTTCTTCTTTGGTATTATAAAAAGAGAATGAAGCTCTTACAGTGCCAGATATTCCGAAGTAATCCATTACTGGCTGGGCACAGTGCTGTCCTGTTCTTACGGCAATTCCAAATTTATCTAAGATTGTGCCTATATCATACGAATGTAAATCACCTACATTAAATGATATTACAGAAGTTTTATTTTTTGCTTCACCATATATTTTGAATCCTGGGATTTCTTTTAATTTATTTGTTGCATAATTTAAAAGATCAAGTTCATAAGATTCAATATTACTAAAGCCAATATTATTTAAATAATCTAATGCCATTCCAAAACCAATAGCTCCAACAATATTTGGTGTGCCAGCTTCAAATTTGTGAGGAAGGTCGGCGTATGTAGTTTTTTCAAATGTAACCTCAGAAATCATTTCACCACCACCTTGGTATGGAGGCATTTTGTTTAACCATTCTTTTTTTCCGAATAACATACCGATACCAGTAGGCCCACACAATTTATGAGCTGAAGTTGTATAAAAGTCAACATTTAGTTCTTGTAGATCAGCTTTTATATGAGAACTGGCTTGAGCTCCATCAATTAAAACTGCAGCTCCAAATTTGTGCGCTTTAGAAATTATTGATTTTATCGGATTAATGGTGCCTAGCGCATTTGACACATGATTAACAAATACTAATTTAGTTTTTTTAGAAAGTAAATTTAAAAAAGAATCATAATTTAAATCACCATTATTTGTTAAGGGTATCACTTTAATTTTTGCTCCATTTTTTTCACACATCATTTGCCAAGGAACAATATTTGAATGATGTTCAAGTTCAGAAATTAAAATTTCGTCATCTTTATTTAAGAGCTCAGTAAAACCATTGGCAACTAAATTTATTGAATGCGTAGTCCCAGATGTTAAAATAATTTCTTTGGAATCCTGAACATTAAAATGTTTTTGAATTTTTTTTCTGGCATCTTCGTAAGCGTCAGTAGCCTCTTGACTTATACTATGGACTCCACGATGAATGTTAGAGTTATAATTTTCGTAATAATCAACAATACTATCAATTACTTTTCTAGGTTTTTGACTTGTTGCTGCATTGTCTAAATAAACAAGAGGATGACCATTTACTTTTCTTTTAAGTATTGGAAAATCTTCTCTTATTTTATTTACATCAAAAGCCATATTTATAAATCAAACCCTAAGTCAACTCCAAGTTTATTTGCAATTATTTTTTTAATCCGAGATTTAACAGATAGAATATTTACACTTTCAAGTACGTTATTTGCGAAAGCAAATGTTAATAATGCTTTTGCTTCTTTTTTAGGAATCCCTCTAGCTCTTAAATAAAATAAAGCGTCTTGATCTAGCTGCCCAATAGTACATCCATGCGAACACTTTACATCATCTGCAAAAATCTCTAATTGAGGTTTCGAATTAATAGTTGACTTGTCTGTAAGAAGAATATTATTATTCTGCTGGAATGCATTAGTTTTTTGAGCTATTTTATCAACCACGATCTTACCATTAAAAACACCTGTAGACTTTCCAGAGTAAATACCTTTGTAATCTTGATGACTTTCACAGTTAGGATTTGCGTGATCTACAAGGGTATGATGATCAACTAGTTGATTTTCATCAATAATTGTAATACCCTTCATAATTGAATCTATATATGATCCTTTTTGAAAATAGTTAAGATTATTTCTAGTTAATTTTCCTCCAAATGAGAATGTATGAACTTTAGCCACACTCTTTTTCTGTTGAGTGATGTAAGTATTATCTATTAATGAAGAGGTTAGGTTGTCATTTTGAATTTTATAATAATCCAAATGAGCATCTTGATCGACAAAAATTTCAGTAACAGAATTAGTGAAAATTGGATTACTAGTTAAACTCTGGTGCGTTTCAATTATTTCGGCTTGAGAATTTTTTTCTAGAACAATTAGATTTCTAGGTTGCAACATTAACGCAGCTTCGTTACCAGTTGCAAAGTGTATTATTTCAATGGGTTTTTCCAATATTTTGTTTTCAGGAACATGAATGTAAACTCCTTCTTTTGAAAAAGCTGTATTTAGTAAAGACAAGGAATCTTTTTTGTTTATCGAACTATCAAAATATTTTGATATTATTTTAGAATAAACAGGCTTTGTTAATGCTGCAGAAAGTATACAAATATCAACCCCATCGTGACTGGTTTGAGAAAGAAACGGATCAAAAGATCCATCTACAAAAACGAGTTTATAAGTTTCTGTATTATCAAGAAAATAATTTTGAATATTTTTAAATTCTAGTACATTTTTCTTTTTGGAAAAAATAGTATAATCTTCCTTTAATACATTTTTTAATGAAGTGTATTTCCAAGCTTCAAGTTTTTTGTCAGGAAATCCTAATTTTTCAAATTCTTTAATAGCTTCAGTTCTAATATTGTGAATAGGAGACTGAATATTAATGTCAAGCTCGAACGCTAAAAATGATGAAACTAATTTATCTAATAATGACATTGTTATTTTATTTAATCCAATCGTATCCTTTTTCTTCCAACTCGTGTGCCAGGCTTTTATCTCCAGATTTGACTATTTTACCCTCATGAAGAACATGAACAAAGTCAGGCACAATATAATCCAGTAACCTTTGATAATGAGTAATAATTATTACGGCATTATCTTTATTTTTAAGTTTATTAACTCCGTTAGCAACTATTTTCAAGGCGTCAATATCAAGCCCTGAATCGGTTTCATCTAAAATTGAAAGGCTAGGCTCAAGCATAGCCATTTGAAAAATCTCATTTCTCTTTTTTTCTCCACCTGAAAACCCCTCGTTTAATGACCTTGACAAAAATCTAGAGTCAATTTCTAAAAGCTCTGCCTTTTCTCTAATTTTTTTTAGCATTTTGTTTGCAGGCATTTCAGTTTCGTTTCTAGCTTTTAAATTTGAGTTTATAGCTGTTTTAATAAAATTAGTAACAGTAACACCAGGAATTTCTACAGGATATTGAAACGACATAAAAATTCCTTTATGAGCTCTTTCTTCAGCCGCTAATTCGATTATGTTTTCGTTTTTAAAAACAATATCTCCTTTAGTTACTTCATAGTCTTCATTTCCAGCGATAACAGATGAAAGGGTACTCTTACCAGATCCGTTTGGCCCCATAATAGCGTGAATTTCACCAGCTTTAACATCTAAGTTTATTCCATTTAGAATTGGCTTTCCTTCAACACTTACGTGTAAATTGTCTATACTTAACATAATTTATTTTTTAATTATCCCACTGAACCTTCAAGTGAAATTTCTAATAATTTTTGTGCTTCAACGGCAAATTCCATTGGAAGCTTATTTAATACTTCTTTACTAAATCCATTTACAATTAATGCTATCGCTTTTTCTGTATCAATCCCTCTTTGATTACAATAGAAAATTTGATCTTCACCTATTTTACTTGTTGAAGCTTCGTGCTCAACAATTGCAGTTTTATTTTTTGCTTCAATGTAAGGGAAAGTATGGGCTCCACATT
>Ga0206131_10002078_pt1 | contig 24720 bp, 14 predicted proteins | sample Helgoland_Spring_FD_148636 | JGI IMG/M metagenome (GOLD analysis project Ga0206131, IMG submission 148636) | Pelagic subsurface seawater microbial communities from Kabeltonne, Helgoland, North Sea - Helgoland_Spring_Bloom_20160517_1 | ecosystem: Environmental > Aquatic > Marine > Epipelagic ...
GCAATACGTGCGACGTGGGCTACGGTGGACGAGCGCAGGGCTGGATGGGAGGGTACGCTGGAAAGAAACAGGATACCCCGTAGGATGTGAATCGGTTATCGGGCGGTTTTTGCCAGACCTCTTGTCACTGCGCGACACAGGCGGCTTGTGGTCAAGGCCATCCATCAATCACATCACACCAACCCTGATCAGTCTGTCTGCGGGTAGGATTGGCGCGGCAATGTGTCTAAAAAAAAACCGCCCCGGAACACATCCGGGGCGGCTTGAATTGTCTGTCGGTCTGAAACCGATCGCTTATGCGCGGCGGCGTCTGCGGATCAATGCGAGTCCGCCGATCGCCAGAAGCGACAGCGATGTCGGTTCGGGGATGGCCTGGAATGCAAAGGCCGATGGTTCGACAGAACCACCCTTACTCGGTGTGATAAGGACTTGATTCGCCGCCACCGTTTGGGACCACACTGTGAAAGGTAGGCTAAACGGGCCGGTGACGGCTACCCCTGTGTCCGTATAGCCGGTCGAATCCATAGGAGTCCCCCGGCCGTCTTCTAGTATGTAAAATGTCCCCGGCTGGTCAAACGTGAACTGGTACATTGCAAACGTCGCAGCTTTGTCGGCACCGTCAGTTGCCACATATTGTGCGCCAGCTAAGAGGCCACCTCCAGCCCCCGTCAGGATATCCGAAGCCAGAAAACCCGTATTTTTTCCTGCCTGACTTCTAAAGTAGGGCGTGCCGCCGGCGACGTAGCCCGCACCAGTAGTGGTGAAAGTGCCCAAGCCCCAGTCCACAGAATCGGCATCGGCACCCTGACCAACCTGGGTAAACGTGGTGCCACCATCGGTGCTGCGAAGTACGTCTGTGTTGGTAAGTGCCGCCTGAGCGGACGATGCAAATGCGGCAGCTGCCGCGATCGCTGTGAATAATGTAATGTTTCGTTTTTTCATGGGTTTCTGTTTTTTTGGGTTTGTTTTGGATTGCTAGGTATTTGCTTTTTGCGTGGTGTCCCTGCGGACCTTGTGGAGGAGATTGGCGTGCCGGTGGTAGCCTTGGCGAAGATTGGAGAGGTGTCGGGGGGGGAGATCAGGTCGAGGGGGGGGAGATCAGGGCTATCTTCGCTAATTTCTTCGCCTTGACAAGAACTTTCTGTTAGCAATGGGGGGGGGCAGATAGTAAGTTATTGATAATGAGGCGCTTATGGGTGCGAAAAAAGATTCCACAGCGCCGCTTGCTTGCCTGCCGCATCGGGTTGCACAGGGGGACAGCCGCAGAGGCGTCAAGTGGTCGCTGGTTTCGCCAGAAATTGGCCGGGCGTCCCAAGATCACATCACGCCGAAGGACGCTCGTCCAAACTCAGGCGAGTTCAGCTAGTGGCCTGTAAAGCCTAATATGGCGGATGGGGGCGGATGTGCTTGCGGGCTTTTGTTTGAAACGGAGAAAGCGGAGAGAAGACGGAGGAAGCGGAGAAGAATGTCTGTATTTCCAACTCCGTGACCTCCGTTTCTTCTTCTTTGCCTCCGTTTTGAAATTGGCCGACCCAGGATCAAGCTCTCACCCTTACCGGTAAATTCTACCCGACAGATCGGCATGACGGAAATCCTTCATCAGATACAACATGGAGCCTTGGAAACCAGAGGAGTCGCCCTTGTTCGACCCGTTCCGAAGGTCTGATCGAATTGATTGACGAGTCCCCCCGGCCTCGCCCTCCGGGCCGCCTCCGGCGCTCTGTCTCGCTCCGCTCGGCTGATGATTTCCGATTTATGATTTTTGAATCATGAAGTAAGAAGGATACGATGAACAAACCATATGATCTTGAGGAACGCTTGATCGATTTCGCGGTCGATGTGATCAATGTCGTTGAGGTGCTGCCGCATTCAAAGGCGAGCAATCACATAGCGAATCAACAAGCATCGTCCTGGAGGTCCCACGCAAGCAACAGAATCGCAAATGGAACGCCCTCAGGCACTTCCCATTTCAAAAATCGTAAATCATAAATCAACGAACGATTGCCAATGCTCGCGGATCGATGTCGAACCCCGAATCTTGTCATGCCGCTCTGCCGGAGCGCCAGAAATACGTCTGGGATTGATTCCGGCACGGACGCAACCCCGTTGGGGTTGGGATATGCGGGGTCGGGAGTACCCAGGGTAGCCTCCGCCCTGCTCGCTCCTTCGCGCTTCGCTGCTTCGGAGGGCCGGCCGGCAACCCTGGGCTTAAATCCCTATCCCCGTTGGGGATGACGCCGGCCTCAGGAGCCGGGGATGATGCCCCGGGCGACGAGGTTGTTGAGGCGACGGGCGGTTGCCTCGAGGCCGTCGGCGACGGTTTGGGTGTAGGAGCGGCCGTCTCTGGTATCGATGCCGTGGTTGGGATCGGTCGCGCGGAGGCCTTCGAGGGCGGGGTCTTCGTGATGGAAGAGCTCGACGAAGACGTGCTGGGTTTTGCCAGTGCGGAGGCAGGCGGTCATGAGAGCGCCGATCCAGCCGTCGTCGGTGGAGAGGCAGCCGCGGGTTGTTTTGGCAGAGGCGTGGAAGAGGCCGAGTTCGCCGGATTCGGCGAGCTGGGCGATGAGTGCTTCGTTCTCGGGGATGCTGAGGGCGGAGTCACCGCAGTGGGCGGCATCGACCATGGCCTTGAAAAACGGTTTTCCGATGATGGCGTTTGTGGCGGCGACGACCTGACTGACGCGACCGAGGTCGGTGAAGGTTTGGAACTCGATGTCGCGAAGGAATTCGAAGTGCCATGCTTCGATGGAGGAGCCTTCGATGCCGGCGTCGTAGTAGGCGCGGGCGTGGACCTTGGCGAGTTGGGCGATAGCGGCGTCGAGGTCGGCACCCTCTTTGCGGATGGAGTCTACCTTCATCCATTCTTCGAGAGAGGTGGAAGCGACGTTAGTGATCCCGTGGGCTTTGGCAGCGTTGAGGCTTTCGGTGAGCATGGCGACGATGGAGTCTTCGTCGGCGGGGTTCATGGGATCGGCGCCGCCGACCATCATGATGAGGTGGACGATGAGTCCGAGATCCTTGAGGCCGGTGATCATCTCATTGATGTCCGCGGAGTCTGCGCCTGGAAAGCTGGGGATTTGAGCGCTGGTTATTTTGACGCGGGAGAGGGCGATGACGCGCTCCATCTCGGCGACGACGAGGAGTTTTCCATCGGCTTCGCGGGGGAATTTACCTGCTTCATCGGGGACGAGGCCGCCGACGAATTTGATGTGGGTGGGGACGACTCCCAGTTCGATCTTGCTGCGTAGAGTGATGTCGGTGGTCATGTTGATTTGCTGCTAGGTTTCTTTTGGATGGGGCGCTTGGGGGCGCTGTTGAGGGGGGGCGGAGAGGGGATTGCTTTACGGTTCGAGGTAATCTGGGAGCTGCTTGGCGTATCGTTTGCGCGGCACATTCAAGCGGAATTTTCCTGGCCAGTATGTAGCGTATCGGACAAAATTTAGGCGGTTTCGGACAGAAATGTAGGTGATTGGATGGCCGGTGTCGTCATCGTGAGCAGGGACACCGACGAGGATCAGGCCTTCGCCGACACCATTCACGCAGAACTTTCGGAACGCGGGGCTGCTAGGAATTTGCTTTTGGGGTAGCCCCCTGAGCCAGCCGTTGGGCCGGACCGGCCTGCCGGTCGTAGCCTCTTGCCCTTCGTAGCTCGGCTTGCCCTTCGTAGCTCAGTGAGCGAAGAATGGGAGAGCGACGAAGGTTGGCGAAGACTGGAGGGCGGGAAAAGAGGGAAGGCCGCGAGGGTTTTCTCTGCGGCGTCCTGCCGGGATTTTGTGGGGTGTGATTTTTATCGGTGTATTCGCCTGACGCAGTCCAAGCCATTCAATCATGGTAGGGCGGATCCGGCTCGGTCGGCCCTGATCAAAAACGGATGCGGCGTATCTCCGGAAAGGGAGTGAAGCTACGGCATTTCCCCCCGGGATCTCACTTCCGTGTGGATGAGGCGGGCGGCTAGATTTTTAAAGTGGGCTGACCGAGCCGGATCAGCCCTACCGGGTGAGAAATACCGATAAAAATCACACCCGATTTTGTGGTAGCCATACGCCATGGTTACTATTATTCATTTTAATCAACCCGGGGGCCATTGCTCCAACCATACTTCATTCGCCCACCGACTCGCCTACCCCAGCTATCCATGAGAACTACCAACCGCCTTGATCCAATGAACCGAACTATCTTCACCGTTCTGAGCGCGCTGGCGCTCACCCTGTGCGGCTGCAATAAGTCTGAGACGTCCTCCCAAGATTCAACCGAGTCAAAAGGCGTCATTGGCTTCAGCGCCCTCACTCTCACCAATCCGTTTTTCAAGGAGATTGCCGACGAGATGGCCGCCGCTGCTGAGCTGCAGGGCTACGAGATGATCCTCGTCTCCGGCGAACGAGACGTGAAGAAACAGGCCGATCAAATTGACGACTTCATCGTCAAGGGAGTCACCGCAATCGTCCTCAATCCTTGTGACTCAAAATCCATCGGCCCGGCCATTCAGAAGGCAAACGACGCCGGAATTCCCGTCTTCACGAACGACATCAAATATGATGGCAGCCAAGGTAAAGTAGTCTGTCACGTCGCGACTGACAATTATCAGGGCGGCAAATTGGCAGGCCAAGCCATGGTCAAACTGCTCGGAGACTCCGGCGGCAAGGTGGCCATCCTCCATTTTCCGCAGGTCGAGTCATGCCAACTCCGCGTCAAAGGCTACCAAGAGGTGATCGATGCACACAATGCCACTGGCAAGGGAGGAAAGATCGTGACGGCCACCACTCTCGACGGCGGGGGTGTGCGCGACGAGGGATACAAGGCCGCGAAGGACGCCATCGAGGCTCATCCGGATCTCGCCGCCGTCTTCGCCATTAACGATCCCTCCGCTCTGGGCGCCCGGGCTGCGCTCGAAGCTGCAGGCAAAGCAGATCAAGTCAGCATCATCGGCTTCGACGGCCAGGCCATCGGCAAGCAGGCTATCCTCGACGGCAAGATCGTCTGCGACCCGATCCAGTTCCCCGACCGCATTGGTCAGGCCACCATCGAGATGATCATCAAGCACTTCAACGGCGAGGAGGTCCCCGCAGAGGTTCTGATCCCCTCCGAACTCTATTATCAGGATGACGCGAAGAAGGATCCGGCGTTGAAGATCAGCGAGCCATGACGCAGGTGGCCGCAGGGCGGGACACGCCGCTCTTGCAGATGCAAGGGATAGACAAATCATTTCCTGGCGTCCACGCCCTCAGGGGGATCGATCTGACCCTCATGCCTGGAGAGGTGCTCGCTCTGCTCGGAGAGAACGGGGCCGGCAAAAGCACCCTCATCAAGGTCCTCGGAGGTGCCCACCAACCCGACCACGGGAGCATCGAGATCGAAGGCGAAGTGGTCTCCATTGACTCACCCGCCGACGCCATCCGCGCCGGCATCGGCATCATCTACCAGGAGTTCAACCTGGTCCCCGCACTCTCCGCCTGGGAAAACATCTTCCTCGGGCGAGAACGCACCACGGCCGGATTCATCCGGCGCAGAGATGAGCGTCGGCGGGCTCAGGAACTCTTCGATCGGATCGGCGTCCGTGTCCCCATCGACGCCCCCTGCGGAAGCCTCTCGGTCGCGCAACAGCAGATCGTCGAGATCGCCAAAGCGCTCTCTCAGGAAGTCCGCATCATCGTCATGGATGAGCCTTCCGCGACCCTCACCCCGGCTGAGGTCAGCTGCCTCTTTGACATCATCCGCGACCTCCGCGCACAAGGAATTGGCGTCATCTACATCAGCCATCGCCTCGATGAGATCTTCCAAATCGCGAACCGGGTGAGTGTCATCCGCGATGGCGAATCGATCGGCACAGTTCCCATCGAAGAACTTACTCGGGTAAGCATGATCGAGATGATGGTTGGCCGGAAGATCGACAACGAATTCCCGAAGCATCGTCACCCGATCGGCGATGCCCGCCTGCAAGTGACGGATCTAGGCCGCGGACAGGCGGTTCGTCAGTTGTCCTTTGAGGTCCGACGCGGCGAAGTCCTGGGCGTGACCGGGCTTGTCGGATCCGGCCGAACCGAGGCCGCCCGTCTGATCTTTGGGGCTGACCAGGCAGACACCGGAACGATCACCCTCGACGGCGTCCCCCTCAGCATCCGCAGCCCACGCGATGCGATCGGGTCGGGCATCTGCCTCCTCACCGAGGACCGCAAGAGTCAGGGCTTGATCCTGGGGATGAGCGTGCGCGAGAACTTCGGCCTGCCGAATCTCCCCGAATTCAGCGTGGCCGGATTCATCCGCGAAGATCAGGAAGCGCAAGCCTTCGCCGGCCATGTGGACGCCCTCAGTATCAAAATCCCCCATCAGGAACAAGCCGCCGGGAACTTGTCCGGAGGAAATCAACAAAAGGTGGTCCTCGCCAAGTGGCTCCAGCGCAACGCCGAGGTCATCATCTTCGACGAACCGACTCGCGGCATCGATGTGGGGACCAAGTACGATATTTACCTGCTCATCAACGACCTCGCGAAAGCAGGCAAGGCCATCATCATGATCAGCTCCGAACTTCCCGAAATTCTTGGGATGAGCGACCGCATTCTCGTCATGCACGAAGGCCGGAAGGTGGGGATGATCGACGATGCGGCCAGCGCCACCCAGACCCAACTGATGGACCTCGCGGTAGGTTGACTCATTATTGCACTCTCATGGAAAAAAAAGACGGCCACACACTCTTAGGAAGATTTTTTCGCGATTACGGAATGATATTCGTACTCCTGCTCCTCTGCGTCCTCTTCAGCCTGCTCACGCTGGCCGAACAGCACCCGACCGGGGTTAAAGCCGGGCGGCAAGTGGCGGATCAGATCGTCAATCAAGAAGGCTCCGGAGCCGGCGTCGTGATCGTGACCAGGGACACCGCCGAGGATCACGCCTTCGCCGCCGCCATTCAGGCAGAACTTTCGGAACGCGGAGCCATCGTGCGGGCTTCTGTGAACGGATCTCCCGCCGACGCCCGACGCGTCATCTCCGAGGTGCTCGGGCGAGGGGAATCGATCGAGGCCATCGCCGCCAACGATGTCACAAGTCGGTGGACGATTTACGAGCAGTTCGAAGGCTTGGGCCGCGAACAAATTGTCACGCCGCAGTCCCACACCTGGCCGAACTTCCTCAAAATGAGCAATCTCCTCGGGGTGGCCAATCAGACGGCCATCTACGCCATCATCGCCATCGGCATGACCATGGTGATCATCACGGCCGGCATCGACCTCTCGGTTGGATCACTCGTCGCTCTGGCTTCGGTGGCCGGAGCACTCCTGATCCGGGACTTCGGAGGGGGAGCGGAGGCCAGCACTGGAATGATGCTTCTCGGTGTTCTGGCTGGCAGCGGACTCTGCGCTCTGGCTGGAGCCTTTACCGGTGCGATGGTCACGACCTTCCGGCTGCCTGCCTTCATCGTGACCCTCGCCATGATGTTGATGGCCGGCGGCTTGGCCTTCCGCCTTTCCAACGGATCTTCCATTCCCGAACTCCCGGCCTCCTTCTTCCTGATCGGCGGAGGCAAGATGTTGGGACTCCCCAACCCAGTCTGGATCATGATTGTGCTCTATGGCGTCGCGCACATTGTGATGACTCGCATGAGTTTCGGCCGCTATCTCTACGCCATCGGGGGCAACGCAGAAGCCGCGCGTCTCTCGGGCGTTCCGGTGAAACGGATTCTCCTCATTGTCTATACCATCAGCGGAGCCCTCGCCGGACTAGGCGGCATTGTGCTGGCCTCCAAACTCCAGGCCGGTGACCCGAAATTCGGGCTGATGTATGAACTCGAAGTGATCGCAGCGGTGGTGGTTGGCGGCACCTCACTGCTCGGTGGATCTGGAAAGATTCTCGGCACACTGATTGGCGCATTCATCATCGCCGTCATCAAAAACGGCATGAATCTCACCGCCGTTGATCCCTTCAACCAGAAGATCGTCCTCGGCGCCGTCCTCCTCGCTGCGGTTCTCATCGACACCCTCAAGCGGCGCCGCGCCTGAGCGACTACAGAGTAGCGGAAATAGCCGGGTATCGGGTGGAACTGAAAGTGGTGGGCAGAAACCTTCAACTCCAACGGGGTTGCGTCCGCGCCTGAAAAATCACCGGACAGGACGAATACAGGGAGCTTCTGCGACTTCATGGCGACATCCCGGCCATCGCTGGGATGTGCCACCGCCTCGGACTCATCGATCTGATCAACAGGAGCATCCCATGCAACACCGATCTTGACCTGGGAACCCTCGGCACTGGCAGATTCTCGAGTGGTGCTTAAAGCTCTTGAGAAGCGTTACGTAATACGTTATACTCTACTCCTCTGATTAGGAGGAGTGTATGGAATTCAATCGACTCACAGATAAGAAGGCAGAGCTTGAACCGTATCGCACGCAGGGTGCGGGGCTTCCCGCTGCCCTTGTCCAGAACCTCGACGATTGGTTTCGGGTAGAACTGACTTACACCAGCAACGCGATTGAAGGCAATACTCTCACCCGGCAGGAAACCGCCCTGGTGATTGAGAAAGGTCTTACCGTCGGCGGCAAGAGTCTCAAGGAACATCTTGAGGCCACGAATCACGCTCGGGCGCTCGATTGGGTTAAGGAACTCGTTTCGTCCCGTCAGAAAACGGTTTCGGAGAATGTGATTCTTGAAATTCACAACCTCATCCTCAAAGGCATCGAAGACAGCCACGCCGGACATTATCGTTCGGTTGCGGTTCGCATCTCTGGCTCGAACGTCATTCTTCCCAATCCTCTTAAAGTGCCGGACTTGATGGACGAATTTTGCCGTTGGCTGAAAAAGCCTGGTATCAACCATCCGGTGGAGTTTGCCGCTGAAGCGCATTATCGCCTGGTGACGATCCATCCCTTTGTGGATGGCAATGGTCGCACGGCTCGCTTGTTGATGAATCTCATCCTTCTTCTCCATGGTTATCCGCCGGCCATCATCCGAACTAGGGAACGGCTCCGCTACATCACCTCTTTAGAGAAAGCGCAGCTTGGGGGATCGAAAGATGATTACCTGAAGCTCATCGCCAGCGCGGTGGATCGTTCTCTCGATATCTATCTCAAAGCCGTCAGAAACGAATCCACTACGGAGCCGGAGGAGGTTTCACTTCTGAAAATCGGCCAACTTGCCAAAAGCGTCGATGAGACCGTTCGCACGATCCGCTTCTGGACGGGTGAAGGCTTGCTGAATCACGCCGACACCACGGCATCCGGCTACGCCCTCTACGATCCGGATTGCGTTCTCCGCATCCGCAAAATCCAGGAACTGAAGAAGCAACGATACACCCTTCGGGAAATTCGTGAGATGCTCGATTGAGCCTTCCGGCGTCTTAAGAGACTGTTGAAAAACTCCATCACGCCGAGGCCTAGGCAAAACGTGGGAAAAGTAGAGAGGGCTTCGCCGACGGGATCTGGGGAGCCCCTGCGGGCGGCAGCCATTTTGGACGCTGACTTTGGTGCCGCTCGGTCACGGTGCCCGCACCGCTCCCTCACGGCCCCGTCGCCAGCCCCCAAAATGACTCACCGCTCGGCGCGCCGACTTTTTCAACAGTCTCTTAAGGAGGAAGCCGAAACGAAGGAAGAATTCCGGCCATGCAAATGATCCGTGCCCTTTCGCGATGCTCTGAGGAGAAGTCGATCCTGCCGATTGAGGATACGGAAACAACAACTCCAACGGAGCTACGTATTTCAGCCCGGGGTCCCTCCTTCGCCACCTCCTCCGCTGAAGCTATGGCGGTCAAGAAGGCTACGGGAGGACAAGTGGCGCAACGCAGTGAAGCCTACCCCGGGACAACGGCACCAAAAAATCCCGCCGCTCCGTCAGATGCGTATGACGAGAATCCTTCATTCAACCCATTCCGAAAACCTGATTGGATCGATTTATGATTTCCGATTTATGATTTTTGAATCATGAAGTAAGAAGGATCCGCTGAACAAACCATATGATCTTGAGGAACGCTTGATCGATTTCGCGGTCGATGTGATCAATGTCGTTGAGGTGCTGCCGAATTCAAAGGCGAGCAATCACATTGCGAATCAACAAGCAACGTCCTGAAGGTCCCACGCAAGCAACAGAATCGCAAATGGAACGGCCTCAGGCACTTCCCATTTCAAAAATCGTAAATCATAAATCAACGAACGATTGCCAATGCTCGCGGATCGATGTCGAACCCCGAATCTTGTCATGCCGCTCTGCCGGAGCGCCAGAAATACGTCTGGGATTGATTCCGGGACGGACGCAACCCCGTTGGGGTTGGGATATGCGGAATACGGATTACCCAGGGTAGGCTCCGTTCCACTCCGCCAACCCCGGGCTGAAATCCGTATCCCCGTTGGGGATGAAGAATCTTCGCCACCCAGTTCAAAAATAATCCTGCCCACCACTTTCAGTTACGCCCGGAATCAGAACTGCGGAAATGGGTGGGAAACTGGCAAAGAAATTCCTGCATTCCTTATTGGATCCTCTTCGGTTGCGCATTTTACGGCGGGATTCTAGAGGCATGGGAGAATGTAGTTTTAATGAGGAAGGCAGGAAGGCAGGAAGGCAGGAAAGCAGGAAGGAATCAGAGGGTGTAACTGAAACCGTATCCCCGTTGGGGATGAAGAACCTTCGCCACCCAGTTCGAAAATCATCCTGCCCACCACTTTCAGTTCCACGCCTCTCCAGCTAGCCGCTTGACCCCGGAAGCTGAACGAACTATTCCCAAATCATGAAGATTAAACTCCTGACCATACTCGCAGTGATGTTGATCGCTGCCGGTTTCATGTCCGACACTTCGGCTCGGACCTTCACCCGGGCCTCGGACGGGAAAACTCTAGAAGGCGAGTTTATCCGGATGAAAGACGATAAAACCGCCTCCATCAAACGGGCGAACGGTCAGACGACCGAATTGCCGGTCGCCCTGCTGACCGAAGCTGATCAGGCTTTCATCAAAGAAAAGGCCGCTGCTGGAACATTAGAAAAGGAAGAGTCGCTGGTAACCGGCAAGAAGATCGGGAACCTGGCGGTGGCCGGAAGGCTGCTTGTCGAAGTTCATGCGGAGTTCATGATGTCGCGCACGTTCGAGAAGAATACCGTCTTGAATTGGTACAATCTTGGGAAATCCGGCGGCGGGAAAAAGTCGGATGTGGGTGGTAATTTCGGCGATTTTGGCCTTCACGTGCCCCACGCCGAGCGCGCTGCAAAATACCCACACGCAGTCAACATCGGGAACGTGCCCGCTGCTGAGTTCGACGCTAACGATATCATGCAGGGCAACTTTGTGATTGAGAAGACCGCGATGGGCAATGAGGACCTCGCCATCGAAGTGTGGGTGCAGGACAAGGACCCGAAGAATGGCGAGGCGATCTTTGGCTGGCAGTCGGAAGACGGCAAGCAGACATCAGGCACGCTGACCTATCCAAAGCAGTTCCAAGGATCCGACGAGATCCAGCTCATTACAGTCAACTGCACCGCCGATCGCGAGACATGGTATCTCAATGGCAAGAAGGTCTCCAGCGGCGCGCGTAAGCTACGCATTGCTGAGGGCCACAAGATGGTGCTCGGCGGCGCTTCTTCCAGCAGTCCATCGTTCAGCGGGAAGCTGATCACCGTTCGCCTGCACACGGAAGCATTGAGTGAGGAGGAGGTCAGGCATAACGCCAAGGGCGGGCCCATGCTCGGGACGGATATCCACGACTGGTGGCGGGCAGAAGGCGACAAGTTCTGGTGGACGGCGCGATCCGCCCATTTCAAACACTCTCTGGCGCGAAAAATGTTCATGAAGGAAATCGCAGATAGAGAGTTCGAATGCAGCCTGGAAGATATGGACGAGGATGAAGAATGGGCATTTAAGGAAAGAGTCCCTGGAATGCTCGAGTTTTCGGAGAAGATCTACCAAATCTACGCTGAGCGCATGGCGTTGCGTGTCCCCCACGTAAGCACTTCGCCAAAGACCCGCGGCGATGGCATCAAGTACTCCATTGTGATACGTCCGGCAAGTGGAGGGTATTCAGGATCACAGAAAGGGTTTGGCTATGGGAATCAGGCGCCCGGATTCATGAATCCGCATGAGCTGTTGCACGGCTGCCAAACACAGACAGGCTCCACCATGGGTTACAACTACTGGGAGGTGCACGCCAACTTCCCGCAGACATACCTGGGTATGTACCAGTCTGTGCCCCCACTCCAGGTGAGTCGGGTGTCGATGTTCTTCCCGGCAAATGGCCAAACCTTCTACCACGACCGCCTGATGTTTGAGCACCTGTCTCAAACGCCCGAATACGGCCCGATGTTCATCTCCAAGCTCTGGTATGACGCAAACCCAGCGGAGTATCCGTGGACGGCCTTCCCGAGGTTCGATCCGGATCCCTCGACGGACCTCGGCTATGAATGGACGCGCAAGATCCAGAAAGGCATCACCTGGGACTATGAAATATTCCCGGAAGATGACGACGGAGAGATAATCCGTCGCGACGACCTCTACAAGAAGGATGGCGATTGGGAGCGTCCTGAGATGAAGCGCTACGCACAGACGCTTCTCGAAAAGATACCCTATGACACTGACTGGTGCCGCCCGCCGAAGGAGATGACCCCTCAGCAGCTCGGCTACAATGTCTGTCCGATGAAGATCGATGGGAAAACCGCAAAGGCATTGCTTGATGGCTACATCAGCACGAAACGCGGAGGCGATTGGCGCGCCGCATTCGTTGGCGTGAAGCCGGACGGCAAGCCGGTTTATGGTGATGTCGTGAAGACGGGCGGCGAAGCCACGATCAGCACAGAGGGGCTCGAGAGACTCTACTTGGTTGTGTGTGCTGTGCCAACGAAGATCCTCCCCATCGACATGACGAGTGATTTCCGTTCCTTCGAGCAGGAAAAATTCCCTTACAAGCTCAAACTCACCAGCTGCTCGCCACTTGATGTTCTGATGAATGAGACGCCGACCGAAAACGGCGCTCCGCATAAAAACGGCGGCGGCTTCGTGGCCGCGACGGCTCGAGTGGACGCGACGGCCTACGTCGGTCCCCACGCGCAGGTCTTGGGCACCTCTCAGGTGCTGGGGAACGCGCGTATTGAAGACTATGCCGTGGTGTCTGACTCCACCGTGCGCGACAACGCCATCGTGAGCGGTCACGCACGGGTTGAGCGTGAGTCCACCGTGCGGGATCATGCGAAAGTCCGTGATTGGGGAAAAGTATCCAGAAAATCGACCGTCAAAGACCACGCGAAGGTCCTGGAGCACGCCACATCCATGGGGGAAGTGTGTGGTGGTCTTGCCACACTAAAGGGTGTAGCCGTATCTAATGGAAGTGTTACGGGCAACGCCATGGTCGATGGAGCCTACGCGAAGGACAACCTGGTGAACAAAGGAAAATGGTTCACGTGGAGCTGGGGCGGAGGCCAGGAGGCCGGGGAGTCCGACGAGGATTTCGGTGGCGTCTACACGCAAATGAGCTTCGACACAGCGCATGAATGGATGGCCGCGGATGATTTTGGCGTCACATGGGGCTATCTGGTGGGCAAGCCCGTGTTCGCGAAGGAGAATGGCAAGGGCGTTCTCAGGCTCAACGGCAAGGACCAGTTCGTTGAGCTGCAAAATGATGTTGCGGACATGAATAATATATCCATGAAGGCGGACGTCACTTGGCAGGGGGAAGGCGATGCAACCATTGCCGAGTTCTCCAACAGCCGCGGCGATCGCGTCTATTTGGGTACACGAGACGGCAGGTGCGTGTTCTCTATAAGCAAGGGCTCCACCCGACAGGAACTCAAAGGTCCGGCCTTGAAGAAAGGTATTCCTACGCAGATCCTGGTTATCCTGTCGGAAGACAGCGGGAAGCTGTTCATCAACGACAAAGAGGCCGCCAGCAACGAGAAGATGACGTTGAATCCAGACGATGTGAATGCCACCGAGTGCTACCTGGGTCGCGGACGGAAAGGAAACTACTTTAAGGGCGCGATCGACACCTTCGAAATCTACTCCGTGGCCATCAAGGACGAAACCCCACCGACGCCGAATCCTGCCGCGTTTAGGATCGCCCCGATCTTCGTGAATTCGACCACCGCGGTCATGCAATCAGAGGAAGGCGTCGATCCTCTCGGGAACGTAAAATACTACTTCACCGAAACCAGTGGTAATCCCGGGGGTGATGACAGTGGGTGGATAAAGACCCCTTTCTACAAGGACACTGGGCTGGACCCGAAAAAGAAATACTCATACACGGTCAAGATGCGCGACCTGAACAATAACGAGGGTCGGCCTTCCGCAGCGGCATCCGCAGAATGGAGCGGCGCCAAGGTATTCAGGAGTACCGACGGGAAATCCATTACGATGGAAGCGGAGAGCTACTCGAATAAGATCGACGGCCGCGGCGAGGGCAGCGGATGGAAGTGGGAATTCTCGACAGAGAAGAGCGACAGCTCGGGCAAAGGGATGATGGAGGCACTTCCGGATACAGGGAAGAATTTCGGCGCAGTGGGGTATTTTGAAGCCGAAAGCCCTCGGCTGGACTATCTTGTCGATTTCCCTGTGGCAGGGTCATACGAGCTCTGGATGCGGGCGTCGTGCAAACATGCGAACAGCGACTCGGTCTGGGCTGGGATTGACATGGTTACCCAGAAGGACGTGACTGCCAGCTTTGGCAGGACGGGGTGGACGGACGTATGGATTGACGTAAAAGAGCCCGGCGTGCACACACTGAGCATCTGGATGCGGGAAGATGGCACGATGATCGACAAGTTCTTGATCACCTCCGATCTCAAGATGCAGGATATCACAGAGGAGTGGATGAAGAGCAAGGAAAGCCCGCGGAGGTGATCAGCGGATGCGATATGACCGCAACAGCATAAAAAAAAGTCCGCTGCGCTACATACTGGCCAGGAAGGCTCTGCTTACATGAGGAGCAAGTAAATACTTGCTAAGCGCTTCCCATGTCGCACCCTAAACACTCCCCTTTCTCTCCTCAGCGACGCCACCCAAAAAGCAATTTCCTAGCAATGTTCATTCGTTTGCACATTGAGACAAAATGACCTCAGGAGATCGAATGTTTCATAGAGCGACCGACCCTCTGCTGTGTTTTTCCGAGCCAAAGCTGAGGAGGCGGTTAAGGAGATCAACGCAGCGTATAACCAGGCGAAAAAATATCGTCATGCTTTCGGAGTAGATGCGCCCAAAAATTCAATCGCTTCTTTTGCGGAATGGAATGGCCCATCCAAGTTCTTAGGATCGTAGGACTCTTCCGCAGCTTGCAGGATTTCGGCTTCTTCTTCTGGGGTGAAGAGGTAGGGATTTTCCTCCACCATAAAAGGGATGGAACGTGTCGCCACGACCTTCTTCAAAAACATTCGAATAGCGGTAGGAGCATCCACCCCAAGATTTGCAAAGACGGCTTCCGCATCTTTTTTGAGATCTTCGTCCAGTCGAACCTGAACACTGCTTTTGGTGGTGGCAGCCATGAACTTCTTTGTTACAAACGCAGCATACACTCAGATCATGCAAAACGCATCCATTTTGAATGACTGACTCTCGGACTTACCACTCCAAGTTTTCGCTAATAGAGGGTCGGCTCAGAATGATGGCTCTCACCAGCCTCCCCCAAAGCGGTGTCGACACCCTTTCAGGGTTTTGCCACCGCAGTCCAAATTTTCCCGTGCTCCGTTGCCACCCTCTCAGGGCTCCCGGAATCTCATCATCGGATGGTGTCCCAGAATCGCGGAGATCTATTTCCAGCAGCTCTTGCCGACCCGCTCGAGGAGGTCCTTCGAGGTGGTGCTGGATCCGCTCCAAACCCGCTCGGCCATGATCTGCACCCGCTTGCCGGGCCGCCCGTAATCAGGGAACCCGGGGCCCGTGCCGAAGAGCATTCCCTCTTCCGCTTTTTCCTCATTGGGCCACGAACACACCTGCCCACCGAGCACTTTCCCGCGATATTTTTTGGAATCGAATTTCTTCCAATACACAAACGGCTGAGGGCTGCGACCGGCGCCAAACATATAAGGCGACCACCGCGCCATCACTTCCGGAGTGGTCAGGTAAATGTTGTCCGCCACATACAAAGGGGATCCACCAAGTATTGAGCACCCTATAAGTGCACTTCATCAATTCGTTTTTACAATCTCTTTACCCATAGCGGCAGAAAATGAGCTAGTGTTCTGAAACACCTTAATCTGACGGATGGGCGAAGGCGATTTTTTCCAAGAGCAAGGCGCAAGGAGGGAGTGAAAGCCACCATACCATGCCCTCCGGAGGAGGTGGGCACACGCCGCTTGGCCGGAGTGGAGCGCAGGCAATCGAGATTCACGACTCGACGCGCAACGCAGCTATTGGGAAAAAGCGTCGAGCTTTCTGACCCTCCGCGACCATCGGAAGCCTTTTTCTCAAGACCTTAAAAATCCCCATCCGTCAGATTAAGGTTTTCAGGGCACTAAGTTGTTCTGCGCAACATCCAATCCTACAACAATGAACACCATCCCAATCTCCCTATTCGTTTTATGGCTCGCTACGGTTTCGAGCGGCGCAGCACCGCTTCCGAGATGGCAAGTCACCCTTTCCGATGGGTCGCGGATTGAACTGGAACCGAAGTCCGAAACCCTGCAACTGGCGTCAAAGCCCCTGGGTGCGAAGCTGGCGATCCCGATCTCCGCAATCCGGGTCGTGGAGCCGGTCGGTGATCGCGGGGTGTCCGTGGAGCTCGGCAATGGTGATCACATCAGCGGCCACCTCAAAGGTCCACCACTCAAGGCGCGTGCCCTGTTCGGCGACATCCTCATTGCGCCCAGGCATATCCGGAAGATCGAGTCATCTAGCACGCCCACAGCGGGGCGCGAAATGGATACTCCCGGCGAGTTCCAGCTCGACTATGCCGGCCTGCGCTGGGACCTGTGGCGCACCGGGTGGCACGTTGAGAATGGCAAGCTCGCCTCCCAACGCCACATTCGCCCCGGTTTCCGGTACGGTCACTGGGCCAACGGTCGCGGCGGGCTGGCGATCACCGGCAACGGAGACAAGAGCTGGACCGATTACGAGGTGTCGTTCGACTACAAGATGCTGCCTGCCAACCGGGAGTTTTTCCACGCCCACATCCCGGGTGATTCGCGAGGCATGGGGGTGACTTTCCGCGCGGCAGAGGTCACCGAGAGTTGGAACCAGCCCAACACCTGTTACTCGCTGGGCATCAAACCCGAAGGGGGCTGGAGCCTCGGGGCCAACAATCGCTGGTTCATGCCCGGCAATGGTTGGAACCCGTCGAAACGCGCCGGCAAGAACGGGAAACTTGGATCCGGCAAGGCCAAGAACTGTAAAGACCCCGCCGAAGCGCACCTGCGCCTCCGGGTGCGGGGCCAGACCATCACCGCTTGGCTCGATGGGGAGCAGCTCTTCGAGATCACCCACGACGGAGGGGAACTCGAGCCCATCCCCTACGGCGGCTTCGGCGTCTCGTGGAAGTGGGAGGCCATGGGCGAAATCAGCAACCTCAAAGTGAAGCACTTCGGGAAGAGGTCTCCCGGTCGGCCTCGCTCATAAAGCGCGCTCCGTGTTGTGTCGATTGGGACTTCAACATGACCGTTGGGTTCAGGATCGTGCTAGCCTCGACAAGATACCCTGATACGTTGCAAAGTCGTCCGTATGAATAAGCAACAAACGCGGACGATGGCATTCTTGAGCCTGTTATTCGTCGCACTTCCAACCACAACCTTTGGCACGGAATATGACATCATTGTTGACGGCAAACTGACCGACTCCGCCTCGGTGGTCGGCGAGTTAACACGCGAAGGCGACCGGAAGGACGACAAGGCGTTCATCATGGATGGCATGTACAAGTTCGTGTATGCCGGTGCGGGGGTCACCAGTCCGAACGCTCGCATCCACGCAAGAATGTCGATCGACAAACTCGAAGGAACGGGTGCCGGCGTGTCCGTGAATGGGCATTGGTTCATGTTCGACGGGCGGCTCGGCAAGATCGCCGGGGAAGGGCCCGTCTTCGGCAAAGAGGCGAAAATCTTCGCCGATGCCTCGGATCACATCGTGCCGGGCGAGCCTTTTGACGTCGATATCGTCGTCAACAACGGCACGCTCACATGGGCCATCAATGGCAAGCAGGTCGCAACGGTCGACGATTTTCCCGCAGCGTCGGCGATCGATCCGCCCGAAACCGGCCAAGCGCACAAGCTCGGCGTGATGACAGCTCTGCGATCGTGGCGGGCGACAATGAAAGTCTACGACTACCAGGTCGAGTCCGACGGCGAGATGGTCCTCCTACCGGAAAGGCAGACCCTCTACCGGAGCGGCTCCCAAGGGACGCACACCTACCGTATTCCCGCGCTGGTGGTAACAAAGAAGGGCACGATCCTGGCATTCGCCGAGGCAAGACGCAACGGCGGCGGGGACACGGCCGACATCGACAGCGTTGTCCGCCGCAGTGAAGATGGCGGCAAGACTTGGGGAGACGAGATCATCGTCTTCGACGAACAGGGCAACGTGGCGGGCAACCCCTGCCCCGTCGTGGATCAGTCTACCGGCAGGATCTGGAGCCTGCATACCTGGAACAGTTCCAAGGTCCACGAGGGAGATATCCGGGCCGGCTACGGGGAGGATTCGCGTCGCGTCTTTGTCACCTACTCGGACGACGACGGAAAGACCTGGAGCCCGCCGAAGGAAATCACCCGATCGGTAAAGCTGGAGCACTGGAGCTGGTACGCCACAGGCCCCGGCGCGGGCATTCAGCTCCAGCGCGGCAAGCACAAAGGCCGCCTGATCATACCGTGCGACCACAAGTCGTTGCCGCCGGGCGGGCCGCAAACCTACCACAGCCATATCCTCTACAGCGACGACCACGGACAGACCTGGGAAATCGGCGCCGCAACGGAGCACGGGCTCAACGAGTGCGAAGCGGTCGAACTGGAAGACGGCGCGGTGATGCTCAACAGCCGCAACCATGGCGTGCCCGAAGTTCATCGCGGCGTGGCCATCTCCAAGGACGGCGGCGAGACCTTCTCGTCATTCCGTCGCGATCCGATGCTGCTCGAGCCGAGATGCCAGGCGTCGATTCGACGCTACCGCTGGACCGAGGGTGCCAAACCGGGGATACTCCTCTTTTCGAACCCGGCATGGACGTGGCGCACGTTCATGATGCTCCGAATGAGTTACGACGACGGCAAGACCTGGCCAGACGCGAGAGTCATCTATCCCTGGAGCTCGGCCTACAGCGACATCGCCGTGCTGCCCGACGGCCGGATCGCCGTGCTCTTTGAACGAGAAAACTCCCGAGCCATCGACCTCGCTATTTTGCCGGCCATCGAATGAGACACATCCCGGCGAGAAGGAACTTGCCCGTGCCGCTACCGGAAGGCGACTCGCTCGATCGCCGGGCAAATAGCGATTCAGTCGGGCCGGAAAGACGGCCAAGACACTTTGGTCGAAATAATATTGGAGATTTTTGTAAAAATTCTCTAGCTGCGGGAGTAATTAACCGGGCTCGAAGAATACCAACCCCCATTCTCCCCGCTCCCCTCTCCTCAGCGGCGCCCTCAAGGACGCCACCCAAAAAGCAAATTCCTCGCAACCACAACAATAAGAACCATCATTACGTATCCATGACAAATCTCAAAGCATTTTCAACAGCAGCACTGCTACTCGCAGCTAGCACAGCCTCGACCACTCTCTTCGCGGCCACGGAATCTGAGGCCACTGCGCCAGCAGCCACTCAAGCACCAGCGGTGGATTCGGTGATCATCCGCGTGAACGGCGAGGACATCACACGAGGCGAAATCGATAAGATGGTGACCATGGGCCTCCAACAGATGCAATCTCGCGGCCAACAAGTCCCCCCGGAAATGCGTCCCAGGCTTCTCAAGCAAGCGGAAGATAATTTAATCACGCAAAAGCTCGTAACCGCAGCAGTCGCAAAGTCGAAAATCGTCATCTCAGATGCAGACATCGCTGGCACTTTGGAACAAATCAAAGGATCGGTCCCGGGTGGAATGACACTCGAAGCGGCGCTGACAGCACAGGGCATGTCACTCGAAGAGATGAAAGGAAACATCAAGACCGACATGGCCGCCCGCCAACTCATCGAAAGCCAAACAGGTGATATTACTGAAGCAACTGAAGCCGACGCTCAAGCATTCTACGACAGTAACACCAAGCAATTCGCACAGCCGGAAGGCGTCTCTGCCAGCCACATTCTGATTAAGTTTGACGACGGAGAGACCGACCAAGCGAAAGCCGAGAAAAAGACACAGCTCGAAACAATCCGCACAGACATTCTGGCAAAGAAAACAACCTTCGAAGATGCCGCCAAAGCACATTCAGGTTGCCCAAGTGGCGCACAAGGCGGCTCGCTCGGCGACTTCGGCCGTGGTCAAATGGCGCCTAAATTTGAAACTGCCGCCTTCAGCCAAGACGTCAATTCGGTCGGTGAAGTCATCGAAACATCCTTCGGCTACCACATCATCAAGGTGACAGGCCGCAAAGATGCTGGCACAACCAGCTTCGACGAAGCGAAAGAGCGCATCATCGGCTACCTGAACCAGAACGCCAAGCAGGCAGCAGTCGGAGCCTACCTCGAGACTCTGCGTAAAAGCGCTACCATTGAGCGCCTAGAAGCATCAACTTCGGACGCGACTCCGACACCAAAAAGCTAAATCACCTGTCCACAGGTAACGAATCTCACAGGCAAGCATCGAGAGGTGCTTGCCTGTTTTGTTATCACCACTCCTAAAACGCAATCAACTCGTCGGGACAGCCCTTCTACTTTTCACAATTCGTGGCGTGCGGCAGTGTAGTGCCAGAAATTTGCTTTTTGGGTGGCGTTGTTGTGAGGGGAGAACGGGAATTGATATCCGACTGCGCGTAAATCCATCGATTCACTCCCACGCGGATTTCAACTCGTGGACGTGCAGGGATCGCACCTTGACTTCACCTTGATCGCAACTCGCCGACAGGGAGAGATTGTCGTCTTCGGCGGTGATGCAGAGCGGCATGTAAACGCGGCCATCATTGGCGAACACTTCGATCGAGGTGCGATCCAGCAGAATCCTCAGGCGGATCGCTCCCTTGACGCTCTCCAGCGGGCTGTGGACCTTACCGATGGACAAGATCCTGGTCTTGGCGTCGTAGATCACCTTCCGGCCCCGCAGGTCGAAGATCGTCTGGCCGTCGGAGCCTGGGGTGAACTCGACTTCAATATCGAACAGATCGCCCTTGAGGTCCTCGAGCGGATTGGCGTCAGGCTTCAGCGTGAGATCATCCCACGTGTAGGTCTTCTTGCGTAGCGTTTCGAGTTCCTTGATCGGGTTCATTCGCAGGCGAGGTCCGTCGGGGCTTGAATGGAGCGTTAATTCCGAGGCAACAGTAAACTGCTGGTTGAAGGGCATGCCCTTGTACTGTCCGCCGCGCATCCAAGTGATTTGAATGCGCCGCTCGTCGGGCATGTTGTGCCAACTTTGTGTCGCGTAGAAGTTTCCGAACTTCACCAATGAACGAACGCGGTCGGTGGTCGCAGCCGGCTTGCCTTCGAGCGTTTTGAACACGTGTCCGTCGAACGTGCCGATGATGTAACTGCCGTCGATCATGATCATGACCCATTTGGTGTTCTTCTTGTCGCCGTCGACGGGCAGTTGGAAGAAGTCGACGCATCCGCAGAGTTCATCGCCCCACTTCTTCTGCTCGACCCGACTCTCATACTTCCAGGTCTTCAGGTCAGTAGAGCTGTAGAAGCCCACGGCACGCATTTTCTTGCCGCTCTCGTTGACGAAGTGATCGTAGGTCGGCGCGATCCAGCGTTTGGTCGGTTCGTACCAGAACGGTCTGGGCGTGTCGATCCGTGCGCCCTTGAGAGGCAGCACGGGATTGCCTTTGTAGTCAGTGAACGTCATGCCCGCATCGTTGGAAGTCGCCATACAGAGCCCGATCTTCGTTCGCAGATAGAATGCGGTAAGCACCTCTTCATCGCCGGTCTTGGCTCCGAGCAGGTTGTTTCGGTCAATGAACGCCGCCCCGGAGTAGCACGTCCCGTTTGAGTCGGGGAACAGCACTGCGGCTTGTTCCTTCCAATGCACCAGATCCTTGCTGACCGCGTGTCCCCAGGTCATGTTGCCCCAGCGGGTGCTGACCGGATTGTACTGGTAGTACATGTGGTACAGGCCCTTGTAGTAGATCAGTCCGTTGGGATCGTTAATCCATCCACGACGCGTGGTGAAGTGGAATTGAGGACGGAGCTTTTCTTTATAGAGCGGGACCTTTCCGGGGATCTTCGCACCGAGCTTGATCAGATCAATGCCCGCGGTCTCGCCGCCGGTCAGTGTGATCGAGGCAGCCTTACCGGCGAAGCGGCTGACGTCGAAGAACGACCACCACAGGATGTCCTCGGTCTTGGGCGCGACACGCAGCTCGTACTGGTAGACCGGTTTCCCGTCGATGACGACCTTCAGGTGATTGACTTTGGCTTTTGTGCTCGGGCCGATCGGTATCAGCAGAAACTTGTTCGAAAGCTTAAGCTCGCGAGTCTTCTCGTCCGCTGCTGTGACGCGCTGCGCCGACAACAGGCCCGAAAGAATCAGACCGACCAGCACCAATAACATTGAACGATAACTCATAATTTTGATTGTTAGGATTACTCTTATGAAACTGGAGCCCTGAGCCCCGTTTCATCGATGTCTTTCCCCGGGCGCGCCCGGGAGGGGGGAAGAGGGGCGGGAATTGAGCCAAGATATTGGAGCACGCGAACGGTGAAACGGAGATTCAGGTGAAAAAGCCGGCCGCCTACGTCCGCAGGGTGCTTCAGGGCTGAAATTCTTTGGCCGGGAGCATAATCCTCCTTCCCGCCATGCCAAGGATTAGTTTAGCGGCGGTGCTGCTAGATGAATTTCCCTTTGAGGTGAGGAGCTTGAGGGCGCCGTTGAGGGGGTGAAAGGGGGTTGAGTGCCCACCTCCGCAACGATGGCTACATCACCAACCTTCCCGATGCTTGCTGTGTCGAGCTGCCGACTTATGTGGACCGCCTCGACCTCCATCCCACCACCGCGACCGAGTTGCTACTGGACATGAACTTGGCACCAAACGAAGCTCCGGCTGCCGAGCGAACCGGAGACGCACCAACCCCCATTTCCCCGCCCTCCGATCCGGCCCAACGGCTGTTTCAGGAGCCTCACCGAAAAGCAAAATCCTAGCAGCAGCGCAAGCAATAGTCGTGTAGGATTCATCTTTTCCCCCTATAAATCATACTGAGGAATATTCATCCACTCCCCGCCCTTGAGCGCCGACTTGTGGGCAATCACTCCGGCCAGCGTCATGTTCAGGGCATCCCCCACGTGCACGATGGGCATCTGATCCAGCAGAATAGACTCGATGAAATTGTTGGTCAGCTGCCCATGAGAGCCGCCATGACCACCCGCCCCGACACTTGGCGGTAGAGGAGGACGAACTCCGCTGACATTCTTGTCATGCGGCTTCTCCCCGTAAACGCGCCCTTGTTCTCCGTGGGCATTCTTCATGTCCCAGCTGCCCCCCATCCGTGAGATGCCGCCCTCACTGGTCTTGAGCATCGCGATTTCCGTGCCGAAGGGATTCTTGTGCTGGTTGTCGCCACCATTGTATTCCGGGTAGAGGCCGGCCGTGCCCACTCCGGATACTTCGGTGAAGCGGCCGCCCGTGATGGAAACGTAGTACGCCATCGCATGAGTAGGATACCACATCGGCGGAAGAGCCCGGCGCCAGCCGTTAAGATCAATCTTGCCGTTCTTGGGATTGAAGCCGGGAAGCCCCTTGGATCCGAAGTCGTGCCAATATTCCCCCTCGGAGTAAATGACCTTACCCAATGCGCCTGCCTGGCACTGCAGACGCTTGGCGTAGAGGTCGGCATGAAACGTGGAGGTCTCATTCATCATGTACTTCATGCCGCTCTTCTTCACGGCGTTGAACAACTCTTCCGCCTCGCCCTCTGCCTCAAATCCAAACACCGCGGGCACCGCAGATACGACATGCTTGTCGTGATTCAACGCCATGATCGCGAGGCGTGCATGACTCGGCGCATCGGTCGCAATGTAGACCGCCTCGATGCTCTTGTCCTTGATCATCTCTTCACAGGACGGGTAGGTCTTCTTCGCCCCCACCGCCTTGGCCAGGGCGGCACAACGTCCTGGGTCGAGATCCGTGGCGGCCACCACTTCGACGTTGGGGTGACTTTGATAAAAGAAGGCCCCACCAAATTTACAGAGCCCGTATCCGGCGATGCCCACGCGGATCTTACGATCCGAGACCGCCTGCCAGCCTTTCGCCGCATTCGGATCATCCTGTCCCTTCTCAAAACCGGGAATCACTTTCCCATCGGCATCCTTCGGGGCCTCGGCCGCAATGGCGCTCCCAGCCAATCCGCCCATGCCGAGAAAGGCTCCCATCCCGCCCATGCCGTGCAGGAACCCCCGCCGCGATAGTCCGGAATGGTTCAAGTTCTCGATGATATTTTCGTGATTCTCTTCTTCGTGGTTCATGATTGTTGCTCGTTGGATGTTGCGCTTCTATAGGATACTGCTTTGCTAGTTGGTTCTTTCTGAATCCTGCCCGTCACCTACGGCTTCCGGGGGCCGAAACTGTAGCGCGAAACTCTTCAGCGGGGAACGGATCGTAATTGGGGTCAGGTGCGAATGGCACGAGGTTAAGCACTTTTTCGATAGTAGCGGGAGCGGTGGAACACCTCTTCATATTCATGCCGTGGGGCGTTGAGTAGCGGGTGGTTTTTCGGCCTTCGTTTC
>Ga0206131_10002084_pt1 | contig 24690 bp, 18 predicted proteins | sample Helgoland_Spring_FD_148636 | JGI IMG/M metagenome (GOLD analysis project Ga0206131, IMG submission 148636) | Pelagic subsurface seawater microbial communities from Kabeltonne, Helgoland, North Sea - Helgoland_Spring_Bloom_20160517_1 | ecosystem: Environmental > Aquatic > Marine > Epipelagic ...
CACTACTAATAATTATAAAAAAAGAGAATATTATCAAATACTTAAACGTGACTTTGAGACATCTACGCACCTTTGTGACTGTCGCAGAGGAAGGCAGCTTTAATGGTGCCGCCGAAAAACTCTCACGCACCCAGCCTGCGATCACATTAGCCGTCAAACAGCTGGAGGAATTTATTGGTTTAAAGCTGTTGGAGCGCACCACCAGACAGGTCAGCACTACTGCAGAGGGCGAGAATTTTATTCCCATAGCCCAGCGTCTGGTGCGCGACTTTGACACTGCCATTTATGACTTGCGGGCCACCGCAGAACGGCGCAGTGGTCATGTGAGTATGGCTATAGTGCCCTCAGTGGCGAGCAATCTGCTGCCAGATATCATTAAAGCCTTCTCAGCTGAGTACCCAGGTATACATCTGCATTTAGATGATGACAGCTCTCAAGGTGTGCAGCGGCGCGTAGAGCGCAACGAGGTGGATTTTGGTATCGCCAGCCTGTGGAAACCCAACAAGCTATTGAATTTCAAACCTTTGTTCGCCGACAAACTCGAACTCATCTGCCATGTGGATCATCATCTGGCGAAGAAGACTGGCCCAGTAAAAATCAATGAATTAGAAGACACAACCTTTTTGGATACCGGCATTACCAAAACCCTGCGCAGCCGGGCCAGTTTTGGTGATTCCAAGTTTGATTTCCCCAATATCACCACATTACTGGCCATGCTCAGATCCAACCTGGGGGTTTCTGTGCTGCCCTCTCTGGCGATTCCCGCCTTTTCAAATAACCTGATATCCAGACCCCTGATGCCAACACAGGCGCGGGAAGTCTATCTGATTACCCGCAAAGGCTGGACGGTCTCCCCCGCCGCTGAAGCAATGATCGAAACCATTATCCGCGAAACCCCCAGCCAAATCAGAAAGCATAATTTGACCCTGCGCACTAACGAGGCCAATCATTCATAGGCAAGATTAATCTGCGGGCTTGAGAAACTCCCTGCAACTAGCGAGCAAGGCATCACTGACAGCAATACCCTCAGCCGCCGACTTGGCACGATTAGCATAGCGACGATTGCCGGGCATATGGGCCCCTTCCATACCAGCAAGGCGCTCTAAAAATGATTCTGAATGCTGTAGCCAGTTGTCGGCATCACCAAAGCGATTGGGGTCTATGGCCAGCATAAACTCACCGCCATTGGGTGGGCCACCATCATTATTATCATTTTTCTGCGCTTCAAAGCTAAAGTCCATCCCGGTCAGGCCAGCCACCAAAAGCTCTATCATCATGGCAATAGTCGAGCCCTTATGACCTCCAAATGGCAGTAAAGCACCACCATCAATAATTTTTTGTGGCTCTGTGGTTGGGTTGCCATCGGCATCTACTCCGGTGCCCAGCGGCACATCATGGCCATCCCGCGCAGCAATCATTACTTCACCACGAGCCATAGAGGCAGAGGCCTGATCAAAGACCATGGGCGGCTGGTCACTCCGGGGCCAACCAAAGCACATAGGATTGGTACCAAATAGCGGCTGCTTGGCACCAGCGGGCACCACGGCCGGTTTGTAAGTGGTAAATGCCATGGCGCAACAACCAGCCTCGGCAATTGGCTCCACTTCAACCCAGAGTGCAGCGAAGTGGTGGACATTGACTAGTGCCATGGCGGCTATGCCATTTTCTTTGGCAGCTTCGATTAGAGCCTGGCGTCCCATTTCCAACGCCAATGGTGCGTAGCCATGATCACCATCAACCTTTACCACTGACGGTGAAAGGCGAGTCACAGTAGGCCGTGCCCGGCCGTTTACTTTGCCGCTGCGCAGCGATGCAATGTAACCAGGCATGCGAAACAACCCATGAGACGCGCAACCATCTCGTTCGGCGGCGGCAATTGTGCGCCCTACTGAGGCTGCATTCTCAGCATTGCAGCCATTGGCCTGCAGACAGTCTTCAACAAGCTGTTGAATATCATGCTCAGTCATCATAGTTTCGGACATGAATTGATCCCCTATTAATTATCAGTGTTATTTTATCGCTCAGAGTATACAGGCTTGACCGTGAATGGGATTTCTAAAAACGGCATTCAAATTGCAGCATTCACTGTCGCAGCATATACTCGTAGGCAACAGGCTGGCGCTGTAACTTATATAACTGGCGTCATCAAAATCCAACCCTGAAAATCACTGCATCTATGAAACTAGCTCAACCGTTTGTTCGGCTCCCATACCAATTTGACGCTCTTCGTCTGCAGGAAGAGATCGCCCGGTTTACAGACGGCGACTGGATGGAACACCCGTCAAAGCTGGAAGGCAATTTGGCTATTCCGCTGGTCTCTCTCAAAGGCGAACGCAATAACGACTTCGCTGGCAAAATGTCGACAACAGCAGAATTACAACATTGTGACTATATGCAGCAGGTGATGGGTAGCTTTGGTGAAGTGCTGGCTCGCTCCAGACTTATGCGCCTCAATGCCGGGGCTGAGGTAAGCGAGCATGTGGATTTTAATTATCACTGGTACAGCAGAGTAAGAATCCATGTTCCTATCGTTACCAACCCAGATGTGATATTCCACTGTGGCGATCAAGCCATCCATATGCAGGCAGGAGAATGCTGGATATTTGACTCTTGGCGCCGACATAAAGTACTCAACAGCAGCGACCAAGACCGCGTGCATCTGGTCATAGACACGTCGGGCTCATCGAGATTCTGGCAGACAGTGCGAGAGATGGAGCACTTTGGGGTACAGGCTGATAACCCGCAGCTACAGGCTAAAATAAATTCAATCTCCTACCAACCGGGACAGCAAGTCAGCCTTAAAACCGAACGTTTTAATATTGCACCAATTATGGCGCCGGGGGAGCTGGATGCTATTGCCAATGAGCTGATTTGCGATATTGAGGCTAACCCGGAAAACAATCCTCAGCTAGCGCTTAAGTATAAAAACCTATTGATAAGTCTGGCCAAGGATTGGCGAGAAATATGGCATCTCTACGGCTATGAAGAAGCCGGCTGGTTAGAGTACCGTAAGTTGCTGGGTCGCACTGCAAGCCAGCTAGACCCTAACCCAAGAGCCCTGATCAATGCCAGTAACCAAGTGGGTTTAAACCCAATTATTATGCAGCGACTGATCAATGCCGCGCTCAATGTCGAGCAACTGGACGCATTTATCAATAAGAGTAATTAAACTGAGTAAGGTCTTGCTGATAAAACGATTGGACCATGGATTTCAGCTCCTCATCATAATACTCTCGATACTGTTTATGCTCTGAAGCATTTCTTTTTTGCAGTTGGGTTGACTCAATCTGCAAGCTCTGACAAATTTCATCAACCGAATCCTGCAGCTTCTCGTAACGCCCAACATAATCCATCGCAATATCGCCCTGGACATCCACAAGTTGCAGATATTGAGGCTGAACTAACACACGAGCTCTAAATCGCGGCACGGTGATCGCTGACTTCATCCACTGCAGTGGAGCCTCAACAAACTTCGGGTTTTTGCGGTTTAAAAAAAAGCAGATTGATATAAACCGGTCAAATGGATTTCTGACAATGGCAAATTTAAAATAGCGCTGCCAACTCGCCTGATCAAAATGTGGCGCGATCTGTCTAACACTGATATGCCCATGCTGAATTTTGGCGATTTCCGCAATCGGTGATTGCTGCTGGCCAAATAATATTTGCTGTTCCCAGCCCTCTGGTCCTTTATGGGGGCTTAACAATTCACGTATCGCATGGGTGCCCGTCTTGGGCACCGCGAAAAAAATAAACTGTTTAGCTTGGGAAACTATCACAGCTAATCTATAGGGTATCGCTGCAAAACCTCAGGCCCCAGCGCATCGATTAGAGGCTGCAAATGCTCTTCAAAATTGCGCCACTGGTCCAGTCCAGTTTTATAGATGGGCTGCCGCACCTGCTCAGCACTAGGCGTGCGCACACTGCGTTCAGTTTTATGGAAATCCAGGCAGGCCTTTTCGAAGGGTAAGCCGCAAAAATCAAGTATTCTGCGTACCTGGGTTTCCAAATCCTCTACCACATCCTCATGCTGCACACGTAGTACAAAGCCGGGCAGCACCTTATCCCAATGATCCATTAAGTAAACATAATTGCGATAGTAGTTGCCGATATCTGCCAGACCATAGCTAAACTCCTGGCCTTCACCAAAGAGCTGTTTAAAGCCACTAAAGCAGCACGCCATGGGATGTCGGCGAGCATCTATCACCTTAGCATTTGGCAATATCAGCTTAATCAAACCAATATGGAAAAAGTTATTCGGCATCTTGTCTATGAAGAATGGCGCCTTACCTCTATGAACCTGAGTATCCTGTATAAATTGCGCACCAAAACGCTCGAAAAGACCATCCTCCAACTCGGTGAATATACGCGGATACCTCGGTTGCTCGTCAGAGTCATCGACCCGACCACGCAAGCGTTTGGCCAAATCTAAAACATTGTGCAGCTCCATGGTGCCATCTACCTGGGAGTGGGAAGCCAAAATCTGCTCCAACAGAGTCGAGCCCGAGCGAGGTAGTCCAACGATGAAGATGGGATCCGCTACAGGGTTACCTACTCCTTGCTTGGATTGAAAAAACTCAGCGGTACACACAGATATCTGAGAATCAATCCGTCGACGCAGATGCTCTGCCCCATAGTCGGTGGTCGACCTCTTCAGTGCATTGCCCTTGTTATAATGCTCAAACGCATTCTCATAATCTCGCCGATCCTCAAATGCCTTACCCAAGGCAAAATTAATTTGCACCTGATCGATCAACGGGATTGCAGGGCTCGCTTCAACATCCTGCATAGCACTGATTTGCTGATCATCAAATTTATAGGATTTAGTATTGGCGAGGCTCCAATAGGCATCACCAAAATTGGGGCTGAGTTGGTAGGCTTGCTTAAAAGCCGTTGCGGCTTTATCGGGATCACCCTGGGTATTATGAATATGCCCTAATGAGATAAATAACCTTGCATCATTGGGGTTTGATTTAATCATATTGAGGTAATGTTTAATTGCCTCATCATTTTTACCCACGCCAAAGCATGCAGAGGCATAAACTGACTGCGTTCTTTCCCTGGCTTGTGGGTATTTTTCAAACACCTTTTTTGCCTGATCATAGGCGCGGTGAAATCGCTGCCGGCGCAACAATATATTGGCATACTGTATATTGCCTTCCATATGGTCTGGCTCGAACGCTATAAGGCTCTCTAGCAAAAACTCGGCATCCTCGAGAATATTGTTGCGCGTGGCAATCTCAGCCAACAAGCGCATGCCCTCAATATGGGTTTTATTCTCCATTAAAAAATGTCGACACAGCTTTTCTGCTTCCAGCAGACGGTCCGCGGCCATAAAGCTAATAGCAGTTAAAAGCTCTGCCGGTAAGGCTTGCAAAAAATCAACCTGCTGCTGAGCTTCATTGGCTTTCGCGCTACCTCTTGCTTTGTAGAGTGGTACCAGCAACTGCCAGCTTTTTAAAAGTGCTGGATCCAGCGCCACTGCTGCCTCCAACGCCTTTCCAGCAGGCATTGGATTATTGAGCGATAACTCGTTAAGCGCTCGTTCCTGATAGGCGCGTGCTAATTTAGGTTGTTGCTGCAACACCTTGTCCAACAGTCCCAATGCCTCGATATGACATCCATTTAAGCGCTGAATTACCGCAAAGGTATATTGGGCATCAGAGTCATCTGGCGCCTGCCCCAGTACGTTTTCAATAAGTTTTTGCGCATCTTCCAGCTTGCCTGCCGTGAGCAGTCTTTGAGCCTGATCAACATCGACTGCAGTTGGGAGAGGTTGTTGGGACATAGTATTTTCTCGGCCTTAAAAAATAGGGCGAACCGAAGTTCGCCCTATAGAGTCTAACAATAGCTAACGTTTATTCAAAGTCATATGAGAAACGCAGACCCATGGTACGTGGGCGCATAACGCTCTGCTCTGCAGTAAACTTCCCTGCAGTCTCCATCATTGCACCCTCTTCACTGGTGATGTTATTGATAAAGAACTCTGCATTCCAGTTATCCTTGGAAATACCCATGCTAGCATTCAGCGTAGTCGCCGCGTCATTGACATAACGACTGTTAACTGGCAGTGCTCCAGTTGAATCATCTACCGCTCCAAAGGTATCGGCATAAGTCTGAGTCTCAACGCCAGATGTGGCACCATAGGCAAGCAAACCAGTATCGTCCATAAATGCCGCGCTCCCCACAATACCAGCCAAGGTCTCACCACGATAAGTCAGAGATGCTGAAACGAAAGCGTCTGCACCAATACTGTCCATGGTGAAGTCATAACGAGCACGCAGGTTACCAGAGAAGTCAGAGGCTAATGGCAAGTCAGAGCCAACGGGCACCGCAACACCCACCAACTGATCATTAACTCGAGTGATCTCTGTATCTAGGATACTAAATGCTCCAGAGATGGTTAACTGGTCTGTGGCAGCCCACTGAAAATCAGCGTCGATTCCGGAGGATTCAGCGTCACCCACATTCTCCATAAATACTAAGAAGGCAACACTAGAGGGATCAAAGCGCGACACCTGCAAATTTTCAATCTCTGCCTGGTAGTAGGTAGCATTGAATCGCAGTGTATTATCGAGGAAGGTACCTTTCATACCAATCTCAATATTTTCTAACGTATCAGTTACAGCAACGGCTGGCACCACGTAGTTTTCGTAGTTGCCCGTTTGTCTTGACCCCAGCTGGCCAGCATTACGATTTTGGGTGGCTGGACGATAGCCCTCGGAGTACACGGTATATACCATTATGTCATCGGTTAGCTGGTAATCCAGCGACACTTTGATAATGGTGTCTTTTTCTGTCGTCGATCCGTCTCGGTTGATATCGCTTACATCCACATAACCGTTCTTGATCGCAGCAAGAGTTTCAGCATTGCTGCCACCGCCACGGAACAGGTCTCTGGTTCCCCTCGGATTTGTGGAATCTAGAATCACATTATCATCACCTGTAGCATTATACTCTCCCAAAGTAAGCAAGCGCGTCGTCACATCGTTAGAAGAGTTATCGCTGTCGCAGGCGTCTGTAGTCGCAGCCACAATATTATCATTATCATCAACAGCACCTGCACCATCATAACGACAGCCGAAGGAGAAGTTTGATGCACCTTGAAGCTGCGTATCAATCTCATAGCGACGGGCGCTTAAAGAGGCAGTTAGCTTTTCAGTTACGTCAAACGCGATTTCACCAAAGAATGCGATCTCTTCCTCATCCCGAGTAAAGTCATTGAAGAATGTTGTGTCAGGCCCGCGAGGAGTGGAACCAGCGGTGGTGCCGGCGATATCGAGGGTAATATTACCGGGCGCATAGGCTGGATAATCATCGCCATAGGTAGCTCGGTTAAATTCGGTGAAAGCATCACCCGTTGACAGATACTGGAACTCACCGATAGACGTGGTCTTTACATCATTGATATATATGCCACCCAATAATCTGACACGATTGTCAGCATCAGTGCTTACGCGGAATTCATGGGTTGTGCGCTCATTATTGGTCTGATCACGGTACATTTTAGTAGGATCAAAACAGCTATTTTCTTGTTGCGATACCGGGGAGGTTGCGCCGGCTGCACCACCACTACATAGGTAGTAGGTAATGTAACCACCGCCGTTGTTGTAGTGTGTATAGTCGACTAGAGCATCGACATCGCGGTCTAAGTAGCCACCGGTGTAAACCATGTCCAAGTTTGCCACTCGCCCCTCAAGCGTCCATGTAGTCAATCCAAAATCGTCTTGAGTACGCTCGGGAGCATATTTCTGCGACTTGTCATCACCCAAACGTGGGTCGATTAGGAAAGAGCCCTCAACATCAAGCTCCTGAGAGGTGTGCTGGACCAAAACGCTCCAGTCTTCATTGATATCAGCTGCAACCCCAATACGGAATCCGTTATATGAAGCTTCATTCCAGTCCTCTTCAACAAATGAGGCATTATTGGTCGACTCCAAGGTAGAGTTTGGACGTTTATCAAAGCGGGTGCCATAGCCATTGAGCTGGTTTCTATCGACCACCGGGCCGCTCGGCGTGAAGGTACCGGCAACGTTGTCGATATATCCGCCCTGATTATCACTAAAGCCAACCAGTCTCATCGCGACATTCTCACCTAATGGAAGGTTAATCATCGCTTCCATTTTGTTGCTGTTGTCACCACCAGAAGTCGTACTGATACCAAGGTCTACTCTACCTTCAAACTCACCGATCACAGGCTTATTGGTAATCATTCGCACTGTACCTGACTGCGAGCTAGCACCAAACAATGTACCCTGAGGGCCAGCCAGAACCTCTACACGCTGAAGATCAGCTGCATACAGGTCAAGGTTACGCCCACCAAAAGAAACGGGCTGCTCGTCGAGATAGAGTGCCACACCTGGAGCAGACCCCTGTGCCGATGTTACAGTGACCGAACCCTGCTCAGAGGCAGAACCACGGATATAAATTTCTCGAGAGCCAGGACCAATACCTGCACTAACGACGTTGGGCAGATACTGTACATATTCATCAAAAGTCTGGACATTGAGTTCTTTAAGCGAATCGCCTCCCAGAGCAGAAATAGCAATTGGAACATCTTGCATGTTTTCGGCACGCTTGGTGGCTGTAACTATAACTTCTTCTAGTTCAGCATTTGCAATGCCTGAAAATGATACGCCAATGGCCACTGATACAGCCAGACTGAGTTTATTGTTTCTATACATAACGATTGTCCCCAAAAATGAATTACTTGATCTACCCAGCGCCAAAAAAATGTAACGGAACTTGGGTAATTTTTATTGTAACTACAGCCCGATGTTGTCTCAGTGGTACGAGAGACACAAATTAATAAACTAAATCCATTTATTTGTTTTTTTTATTAAAAGAGGCAACTTGCTTCCATGGCAAGCACGTATCTACAACTAAGAAAAAACAGAGTACCACAACGAAGAGCCGAATTTAAGGGCGTGTAGCCTTGCGAGGCATCTTTAAATGAGATCTATAGCCCAAGATTATGACTCGCACCCTTAAATACCACTCAGGGTATAGGGCTTATAAAAAGTATCAAGAAGGGGCTATGAATTGATAAGTTTTACTTTGCCGGGCTCAATAAGGATGCGTTTGCTCTTATAAAGAGTGCCCAATGCTTGCTTATACTTTTTCTTTGATACCTTAAACAGACGATAAATCTCCTCAGGGTCACTTTTGTCAGAAATCTGCGACTCACCCCCCATCTCCTGCAAATGACGAATAATTTGCTCACCCAGATCATGGTCTCCCTGCAGCGTACTCTGGGAAATCACTAGGTCTATCTTACCATCGGCACGGATATTTTTAACAAAACCAGGCAACCGCTCACCTATTTTGAGTGGCCTAAAGGCATCGGCACGGAATATAAGGCCCAGGTACTTATTGTCTATCACAGCTTTGTAACCCAGATCAGTACGGCCTGCGATCAGCAAATTGACTTGCTGGCGGGGCTTGAGCCAGACGGTTTCCTCATCAAGATGATGGTTGAGCTTGGTAGAGGCTGCAATGCGGTCAGAATTTTGGTCATGAAACACGTGAACCACATAGGAATAACCCACTTCCATAGGCTTTTGTTGCTCGTTGTATGGCACCAACAGATCTTTGGGCAGGCCCCAGTCCATAAATGCACCGGCATGGTTAATATCTACAACGGTCAACATTTCACAGTCGCCCACCTGAACCTTGGGCTTCTCGGTGGTGGCAATCAACAGATCATCTGAATCAAAGTAGAGGAATACATCCAGCCAGTCGCCAATCTCGCAGCCCTCTGGTACATAGCGCCGGGGCAGCAATATGGTATCCAGCTCACCGCCATCCAGATAGACACCAAAATCGACCTGCTTTACAACCTGAAGCTGGTTAAATGCACCAATTTCTACCATGTGTATGACTCTCTGACCGGATTAGACTGCTAGCGCAGGGCTGAAGTTAGCGCGGCAGTATACAGTAGTCAGCGTTAGCGCGGCACTGAGATACCGCGCAACAGGCCATTAACCAGGCAGAAAACCTGCCTTAACTGGTTTGCATGCTAGCAATCGGCGCAGGTTTTGCGGCAAGTGTCAGATGAACGGCCGCACCAATGTCGGATACAGTGTTAAAGGCCTCTATTTCTTGGTCGCTACACTGCAATAGCAAACTCATCCTCAAGATCCATGCCTATGGATAGCTTTTTCAATGAGTCGATATTGAGCTCCGCGAGGTTGTAAATGATATTGACCGGAGAGGATTTTGCCGATGGATATCGTCCATAATTTCTAGCCTCTTATTTTATAGCTTTCAGAATCTCACTTTAGCCTGTCAGACCAGCAGCATTTAAAATGCAATAACTGCTTCCCACTCTGCAAAAGTAGTCTAGAATCTGCCGAGTGGCAAAATAACTGGCGACTAACCAACCACAGGGATTTACCCCATGAGCATCATATCCGCACCAGGCTTCAAAAATGTCTGCATACTAAGCATAAGCAGCGCACTGGGAGGTTCAATAATTACACTGATGGTGCTGGCGGGTTCTCTGGTAGGAGCTGAACTGGCGCCCTCAACCTCATGGGCAACAGCTCCTATTGCCATCATGATTCTGGGCACTGCGATTACAGTGATCCCAGTGACCCAATGTATGCGGATACTGGGAAGAAAAAACACATTGCTGCTAACTATGCTGATTGGTGCACTCACCTGCGGTCTCGCCATGCTGGCACTACAGATCCAGAGCTTCAGCCTGTTCTGCCTTTCCAGCTTCCTGTTCGGCCTGAACAACGCCTCAATACTGCAAACCAGATTTGCTGCCATGGAATCTGTAGGGGAAGACCATAATGCGACAGCGGCTTCCATGGTTATGGCGGGTGGTATTATCGCCGCGTATATAGGGCCGGAAATAGCAGTTGCCGGCAAACAGTTAACCGGTGTTGACTATCAGGGGTCATTTTTGCTGGGTGCCGCCTGCATTATTTTGGCAGCACTTCTGCTCAGTCAAGTCAAGCCCTCCGGCATGGGAGCCGCGACAAGTGCTAAGAGTAGTACATCGACATTAGTATTGATGCGCAATCCCTCATTTTGCCTAGCATTAGCCAGCGGCTCTGTGGCCTACATTATTATGTCCTTTGTGATGACAGGCACCCCCATCAGCATGCACTATTTTCACGGGCATTCACTAATAGACACAAAATGGGTGATTCAGAGTCATATTGCGGCAATGTTTCTGCCCTCTTTTATAGCACCAGTACTGTTTAAGTACCTCAGCATAAGAGGCATGATGCTGGTCGGTCTGGCCTGCTATTGCGCCACCATTGCCATTGGCTTTGCTGATGTCACGGTTAATGGTTTCTGGATTCAGCTGGTGCTGCTTGGCATAGGCTGGAACTTTCTATTTGTATCTGGCACCTCCTTATTGCCCAGCACCCACCGGGAAGATGAACGCTTCAAAGCTCAGGGAGTTAATGATTTCGCCATATTCTCGTTTCAGGCGATTGCCGCGCTTAGCGCCGGCTGGGCCATCTACCTGCTGAGCTGGCAGCAAATCCTGCTAGGGTGTTTTATCCCAATTGGCTTAATGCTGGGTATCTTAATCTGGGAACGAATAAAAGCGCCCACCGGCTAGCCCTTATAGACACAGCCGCTAGTGCAAGTTTCTTTGATGGTCACACAGGATAGCTCAGGGAGTGCGGGCTTGAGCTTCTGCCAAATCCACAGAGCGAGATTTTCACTGGTAGGATTCTCCAGCCCTACCACATCATTGAGGTAATGGTGGTCTAATTGATCATAGATCGGCGCGAATGCCGCTTTGATATCGCCAAAGTCCATAATCCAACCGGTTTGCTCATCCACAGGCCCCTCGACAGAGATTCTGACCTGAAACGAATGCCCATGAAGTCGCGCACATTTGTGCCCCTCAGGAACATTTGGCAAGCGATGGGCAGCTTCTATATTAAAGTCTTTATAAATCTGCATTTTTACTCAGGACATCCCTTATTTAGGCCGGTATTTTAGGGTTGCGAAACTGATATGTATATAGCGCCAGAAAATGTTTGACAGCGACCTCCAGTTAGGTAGAATGCGTCGCTCTCTCAGGGGGTGGTTAGCTCAGCTGGTAGAGCATCGCCCTTACAAGGCGAGGGTCACAGGTTCAATCCCTGTACCACCCACCAAGAGAAAAAGCTTTCACGGACCGGTAGTTCAGCTGGTTAGAATGCCGGCCTGTCACGCCGGAGGTCGCGGGTTCGAGTCCCGTCCGGTCCGCCAATAATAAAAAAGGCTGCTTCGCAAGAAGCAGCCTTTTTTATTATTGGTAGATTGGGCAGCCGGGCGAGAACCCCGTTCGACAAACGATGCTTACAGCAGCGTTTGGATGCCATGACCATCGCAGATGGACATGGCGCTCCGCAGGAGTTGTAAAATCCAACAGGCTTTTACAATCAGCCCCCCTACCAGACTCCACCACAATAAAACGGCCACCCCGCAAGAAGTGGCCTTTTTATCAGCCCGTATACCCCCACAAACACTTCTAACATCGCCTCAACATCCTGATGTACCATCAGCCTCCAACCTAAAACATTTAGAACCAACAAATGGAGATACCCTATGTCAGTCAAAGTCGACCATCAGTTCAATGCCTCAGCTGACCAGCTATGGGCCATCCTCGGCACTCCTGACCGAATAGACTGGGTACCTGGCGTAACAAGCTGCATCTTTGATGGCGAAGTCAGATCCCTGCACCTGCCCGGTGCCGGAGATATCAAAGAACGTATTCTCAGCCGAGATGAAGATAGCAAAACCATGGAGTATTCCTGTTTTGAAACCCCGGCACCACTGGAATCCCATCACGCCAGCATTGAAATCATTGCCAATGCCGATGGCTGCCGACTGCTATGGGAAACGAAAGTGGCACCGATTGAAATCGAAACCTTTATTCGCACCAGCATGCAAGGCTGTCTGGAGAGGCTAACTGAAATTTTGCGTCAGCCCAATGCTGACTGAGCATCTCGATTTTAAACAGTATCGTAATTTGACTAGGAGGTATCCTCTCACTCGCCCGTCTTAATAGTAGTCGTTGGGCTATCTCGTTGATTGCAAACCCAATGATTCATGTGACAGTGCACAAAAACGCTTCGAACTGTCCGATATAGCTACAAATATGGCCGAGTTTGACAGGGCATGCATTACAGATTTTTTTGTGCTAATCTCGTGTGCACAGCGGTGTTAAGAGAGTCCACCTCTGTGAAAGTGAGAAGCTAAGGTAATCTATTAAGTTATCGCTTTTATAAAAATAAAAAGCTTGGCGCATATGTGCCGACACATTAAGAGTCAGCGCGAAGCTGCCAAATACTAAAAACCGAGGGGAAGTATATGAACAAGAAATCAATCCGCACTTTATCCAGTCTAGCGCTGGCAGTTGCTGCCGCGTCTAGTGGCGCATATGGCGCTCAACTGGAAGAAGTGATCGTAACGGCACAGAAACGTGCTGAAAGCCTTCAAGACGTGCCTATATCAATGACCGCTCTAAGTGGCAAAAAAATTGATGAAGCTGGGATCAATAGCTTTGCTGAGATGGCAGATTACATCCCAAATCTTAGCATTTCAGAAAACGCTGTTGCTACAGGTATCTACATGCGAGGCGTGGGACCGGGAGCACAACAGTCATTTGAACAATCGGTAGGACTCTATGTGGATGGCGTCCACATGGCAAAAGGTCGTCAGATCAGAACTGGTATGTTTGACCTAGGGCAGGTTGAGGTGCTTCGTGGACCTCAGGGTATTTTGTTTGGTAAAAACACCCTAGCCGGTGCGATTAACGTTACATCTGCAACCCCAAATGTTGGCGATGAGTTTGGTGGAAAAATTAGTCTTAAAGCTGAATCTAACAACGGAGAAACTGTTGAAGGTCATTTGTCCGGATCTCTTACAGATAACCTAGCAGTAAGATTCGCCATGAAAGATCGTAAAGGCGACGGATACCTACCCAATTCATACACGGGAGAAAGCTCTCCAACAGTTGATGAAAATATGTGGCGCCTAAGTGCTACATGGGAGCCTTCTGACAATACCGTAGTTAAGTTTAAACATGCCCAAAGCGAGCATGAGCGTGTCGGCTCAACCATTTCCCTTATCCAATTCCAACGCGAGGACAATGTTGGTGACGCTGACGCAGCGATGTTCGCCCTTGTCCCCACGGTTTTACCAGACTTCGTGGCGGGTGTTGCAGCAGGTAACATTGATGCATATCGTGATGCTATTTCCTATGGCGGCTGTGCTCTTGAAGAGTCTCTGGGACGTTCGTCAGCCGTCTGTGATGCCGGTGGAGAAAAACCCGAAGGCACTTTCACAGAAACCGAGGACACCTCTTTAAATATTGATATAGAACTCGCCAATGGCTACACATTTACATCTGTGACTGGGCAAGCAAAGTACAACTATGAAGATGGAATCGATGCAGACGGAATGGGGATCGAGTTTGTCGGGCGCTCGGATATCTCAGACTACGAGCAAAATAGTCAGGAATTCCGTATCGCCTCTCCCACTGACGGCAAGTTTAGCTTTATTGCCGGTGCCTACTGGGAAGAACAGACTCAGAAAATTGATCGCGTGGTAGCTGCCAACGGTAGTTTAGGCTTTCCTGCCGCGCTAACGGCCATCGCGGGAGCGCCAACGATACTAGCCTTTAGTCCAACTCAGGTCGCCGGGGTCAACCTCATTAATGGCCTGTTGGGGACGGGTGCCCCTCCATATGCAGCTGGCATCCCTGGAGAGACACTTTGGATGGGAGCTGGGCGTGTATCGTACTGGGAACAAGAAACCGATGCATGGGCTGTATTCTATCAAGGGACATACAACATCAGTGACACACTCAGTGTAACTGCTGGTCTGCGTTATACCGAAGAGGACAAGGCCGCAACGGCTTGGACTGAAAACTCCTCGACCACCACGGCAGACAATCTATTCGGATACAACCACCCAACTGCAGCATTGGGAGTTCCAAGTGATGATCCGAATCTGGAGGCGTTGCTCGTTGGGCTGTTTGGAACTTGGGATCATGCCTTTGACGATGAGCGATCAACTGACCAACTGACACCTGCTATCAGCTTGGAATGGAAACCCTCTGACACCAGTATGTTTTATGCGAGCTACTCAGAGGGCTTTAAAAGTGGCGGATTCAACTCAGTAGATGACCAGAAACCCATTGTTACTAGCGTAGTTGTGCCGGGCAGTGGTGCGGCCTTAGGCGGCACCTCGGCTAATGATCTTACCACGGATATAGTAGCCGATAGATCAGCGCCGGACACGGGTTGGACCTATGAAGATGAGACCGCTAAATCCTTTGAGATTGGTGGTAAGCATACTCTTTTGGACGGATCGATGAATTTTAACTGGGCATTATTTACCAGTGAGTATGTAGACCAGCAAGTTTCTACATTTGTTGGCCTTGGATTTGTCGTCGCAAATGCTGCCTCATCTGACGTGGACGGACTCGAGTTGGATATGACATGGCAAATGTCTGATAATCTGCTTGTGGGTGCTAACATGGCCTATCTCGACGCTAAGTATGGTTCGTTCCCAGGCGCTGGCTGTACTGCAGCACAAATGTCCGCAATTGAAGGGCTTGGCGATCTGACTCCAGCATCACCAGTTGTTTCTGCTGAGGGTTGTACCCAGCAGTTCTCAACCGACGGTGCAGATGGAGTGGCTACAGGACAAACCCAAGACCTATCAGGGGGTCAACTTGGTGCCAAGTATTCTGGCGCTCTCTTTGCCAACTACACATACCCACTGGCAAATGGAAATGTCTGGTACACCGGCATTGATGTTAATTTCTCTGACGGTGCTTTCCTGACTGGCGACAATGATCCAACGACTTATCAGGAAGCTGCGGAAAAAGTTAATTTCCGTACTGGTATTCGCGGTGACAATTGGGACCTGATGCTCTATGGTCGTAATATTACTGATGAGATAACTGCATCTGGCGCGGCTGATGTACCTCTTGCTCGCGGCTCACACTGGGTTTACGTGCAAGAACCTGAGGTATGGGGAGCACGATTCACCTTTAACTTCTAAGGTGTTTTGTTAGACCTAAAAGGACGGGTATCCCCCGTCCTTTTTTTATGCCTTTAATTAATTGCCTGTCCGCTTTTGTAACAGCCATGACTGCTTTCGACAGTGACAACAGGTGACACTGGGTTATCATCAATCAGCAAAATAAAAGGTATGGCCAACAAAACTCAGGCCATATAAACCGGCTCTGAGAAGCATCTGCATGAATAGAAGCAACAGCACAGCGCGAACCAATATCGCCATCCGCGGACTGATAGCCTGCGCCGGATTGCTGTTAGCATTATTAGGAGCCACATTGTCACAACAGCTATCAACCAGCAGTGGCGACAGCTCTATCGTCGCATTAGTCAACCAGCAGCCAATCAGCATTAAAGATGCTGACAGCTTGGCTTTGGAGCTATGGGCCCTGCCCTACAACAAACTCAGTGCAGACCAGCGATCCACTGCAGTACAGCTTCTAATCGACCAGGAACTTTTGCTGGCACGAGCCGAGAATCTGGGCTTAACCACAACAGATCCCGGGCTGCGCAAAGTCATGGCCGCAGCTGCTATTGACCAGATCACCAATAACTTTTTACAACAGCCAGTGACAGATACCCAGCTGCGCGCGTTCTATCAAACCTATGGCTCTATATTTGAACAGCCGAAAAAAATAGCCGCTCATGCTCTGCGCCTGACTGATAAAGCCAGTATCAGACAGGCGGAAATAATGCTCGCCGAGGGTAAAAATCTGGCCCATATCAGCCAAAGCCTTAAACTTGACTCTGTGGTGCCGCCAAACCTTTTATCCATACCTGCGCTGCACCGCTATCTGGGTGCAAGTCTTGTCAGCCACATCGAAAAGCTGGATAAGGATCAGATTAGCCCGCCCCTACAGAAAGCCGACGGCTTATACTATGTACAGGTAACCGCTATTCAGAAAGCCCACACACCCAGCTATCAAACGATTCGTCAAAGTATCAAAGCGGAGTACCACCGTCGCGGGCGCGATATTGCGCTCAGCAATCGCCTTAACCAGCTTTGGCAACAGGCTGATATCACAACCCATCAGCCGGTCCATAATAGCCCGGTCATGAGCAGCCCTGTCATTAACAGCACAGTTGCAACTGAGGGCGCACAATAATGAAACGCTCTGATCAACTTAGCCTAAAATTGCTGGCACTGGCAGCAGCAACAGGTATTGCCCTGGGTGGATTAGAGGCCAATGGTTGGTGGCAGGACAGTAGATCTTTGCCCACGGACAGCGCCGCCCGAGTTAATCACACTGAAATCCGTCAGCTAAACTACCAGCGCGCACTCGGTTTAATGGCCAGCGGCAAACGCAGCCCATTAACTGCAGAAGACCGCATTTTGGTCCTCGAACGATTGATTCAGGAAGAGCTTCTGGTGCAGTACGGTATTGCACAAGACCTTCTGCGCGCTGATAGAAAAGTCCGCAGCGCAGTCTTGCAGTCAGTACTGGCCGGCCTTGATATACAGGCTCGAGCGGCAGTAAAGCAAGATTCTGACAATGGCCTGCAAGACTATCTTGTTGAGCTGCGCAGCAGCGCAGATATACAGGTTGGAGATCAGCCATGAGGGCCTCTTTCCTCAGCATCCTACTGCTGCTGTTTATAGGCCTGCCAGCAGACGCTCACAATCGCAGTCAGTCATTCTCCCAATGGACGATTGATAATAATCAGCTGCAGATGCTATTTACCGTCAAAGCCCGGGAAGCAACCAGGCTTCTAGATAATCGCCACAGCTCCCTTGAAACAGTGCTGGCTGAGCATTTGTCTGCAACCCTGTCAGTCACCCAGGGAGATACCCAATGCGCACTCAGCACTGGCACTGGCACTGGAATTGTCCCCCTGAGCGCCAAGCCCGGTTATCTTCGTCTCGGCGCCAGCTTTAACTGCTCCGGGTCCCTTGCAGAAAAACCGCCAACAATTCAGATCGGCAGCTTTTTCCCAGTGGCCTCGAGCCATGTTCACTATGCTCGTATCGCTGCTACCGGGCAATCAGCCGAGGAATATCTGTTTACAGAGAGTCGCCAACAGCACCAGGTTGCCCTGGCTCAGGGCCAATGGTCAGATAGCCTCGAACGAGCCTTTACCCAGTACGCAGCGCTGGGGCTGGAACATATCTTTACTGGTATCGACCATATTGCATTTCTGCTGGCGATGCTATTACTGCTGCAGCCTATGCGAAGCTTGGTGTTGATGGTTTCAGGTTTCACCATCGGCCACAGTATCACCCTGTGCCTGACGGTTCTGGGCTGGATAAGTCTGGATATTATGGTGGTTGAAGCACTTATCGGTTTTACCATTGCACTGGTGGCCGCCGAAAATATCGCCGCCAGCACCGGCAGCTATCGGCAGATTGCCATTGGTGCGGCAGCCTTGATTGGCATAATGATTCTGTTATCACTGAATCCAGCAACTGCACCCGCACTACCCATACTCAGTTTGCTGGGCCTTTTGATCTTCACATTGAGTTACCTGCCCGGTATCCGCGGACAGGCCGGCAGCATCGCCACAAGGCCGGCACTGAGTCTAGCCTTTGGACTGATTCACGGCTTTGGTTTCGCCGCCATACTGCAGGAAATTGGGCTGCCCAATGATCAACTATGGCCAGCGCTGCTGGGCTTTAATATAGGCGTAGAACTGGGTCAGCTGATAATTCTGGCGGGCATTTGGACACTGGTTAAAACAATAACAAAGGTCGTTTCTGTACCAGAGTCGGTTCCTGATATCGGCTCGGCGCTGCTCTGCGGTCTGGGGCTGTACTGGTTTATCGCGCGCAGCTATATGGCGTAACTGATTGGCACAGAGTAATCTAACAAGACAATAAAAAAATGAGGGCATCACAATGTTGCAAAGGACAATGATCGCAGTACTAGCGCTGGTATTACTGGGCGTAGTTTTCTTCTCCGGCTCGGCACCAGATTTCACTTACCGGCTGCTTCCCGGCTATTTTGTCGATGATGAAAAAGCCTGGTCTGAGACGCCCCTGGACTTTGGCCAGGTTACCGAGAGGAGACTGCCGGAGGCTGTTATCGAACAGCGAGCTGTGAATAATAATTCTGCCCAGCCCGCAGACAAGCAGATATTGTTTGGTGACACCCATGTGCACACCACCAATTCCGCTGACGCCTTTATGTATAGCCTGCCCATGATGCACGGCGCGTCTGGAGCCTATCCTCCCGCCTATGCCTGTGACTATGCGCGCTTTATTTCCCAGCTGGATTTTTACTTTTTGACCGATCACGCCGAGAGCTTTACCCCTCGCCAATGGCGCGATGGCATCGACTCGGTACGGCAGTGTAACCGCCTTGCGGGAGATCCACAGAACCCGGATCTGGTGGCATTTGTGGGTTGGGAATGGACTCAGGTGGGTGCCACTGCCGAGTCCCATTATGGCCATCACAATGTGTTGTTTAAAGATGACAATCCAGACCTGCTGCCAGCTCGACCCATCGCTTCCATAGGCGTGGGTGTCGCCACAGTCGCGGCGCGCTCCGGGTCAGCAAAGCAGTCTGCGCTCCTTGGCCTGCTGGACCCCAGACACAAAAATTACTATGCCTCCTACAATGACTGGGTTATGCAAATGGCGGCTGTCCCAGCCTGTGACCCGGATACAGCAAGCCCGGATCTACCATTGGAATGTTATGAAACTGCCGCCACTCCTGGCGAGCTATTTGGCAAACTCGACGAATGGGGCTTTGATAATATGGTGGTTCCCCATGGCACCAGTTGGGGGTTTTACAGCCCGCCAAACTCCAGCTGGGCTCATCAGTTAACGGCCGACAATACTGACCCAAGCAAGACGCGCTTGATTGAAGTTTACTCTGGCCATGGTAACTCAGAGCAGTTTCAGGATTTTGCCGTGCGAGTGCGCAATGAAGCTGGCGAATGGATATGTCCAGAACCGCAACCCAACTATCTACCAAGCTGCTGGCAGGCTGGCGAGATTATCCGCGATCGCTGTCTGGCAGAAAACAATTCTGAAGAAGACTGCAATCAGCGTGCTGTGGAGGCGCGGCACAATTTTGTTCAGGTAGACGGCATTCAGGGCTTTATGACTGTGCCCGGCAGCAAGGCGGAAGAATGGCTGGATGCCGGCCAGGCACGGGATATGTTTTTGCCCGCCTTTAATTACCGTCCACAAAAGTCTGTGCAATATGGTTTGGCTCTGCAGAATTTGGCGGACGAGGATAATCCACTGCGCAATCGCTGGGGCTTTATTGGCTCTACAGACACCCATTCCGCCCGTGCCGGACATGGGTTTAAACAGCAGCAGCGTTTAAACACCTCAGACTCTACCGGCGTGCGGGACAGCTTCTGGGAATCGGTTTTCTCCACTGGTGCTGTGGTCAGCGAATATGCATCTACATCGTTGCGCGCCGACCAGATCGATCCAGTTGCCGCCAAGCTGTTCGCCTCAGAATTTGAGCGCACAACCTCATTCCTCACTGTTGGCGGTCTTGCCGCAGTGCATTCTGCCGGGCGCGATCGAGATGCCATTTGGGACGCTATGAAACGTCGAGAAGTTTACGGCACCAGCGGCCACCGAATGCTGCTGTGGTTTGATCTGCTGCAAGCTGAAGGTTCATCTCCCATGGGTAGTGCGGTCGCTATGGATACTACACCGCGCTTTCGCGCCAAAGCACTGGGCTCATTTAAACAACTGCCCGGCTGTCCGGACTATGTGGTCGCCGCATTGGAAAAAAATCACCTGCAAAAAATGGCTCAGGGCGAATGCTACAACCCCTCTGAAGAGCGCTATGAGATTACCAGCATAGAGATAATCAAAATTAGACCCCAGGCTGTCGCCGGTGAAGCTATAGCACCATTAATTGAAGATACCTGGAAACAGTTTGACTGCGAGCCTTCGCCAGAGGGCTGCACCGTCGAATTTGAAGACCCGGACTTTGTCACTGAAGGTCGCGATGCACTCTACTATGTCAGGGCCCTGGAAGAACCCATCGCCACCATTAATGGCGGCAATCTGCGCGCCAGCTTTGATAAAAATGGCCAGGCCGAGACCACGGATATGTGTTACGGCGACTTCCGTACCAGCATTGATGACGACTGCCAGCAGCCCCACAACCAGCGGGCCTGGTCGTCACCAATTTTTGTAGACTATAAAAAATAAAACAGGGGAACATCATGAGTACAGCATTAGTAACCGGCGCTTCCGATGGCATAGGCCTGGAATTTTGTCGCATTCTCGCCGACCGCGGCTATGACCTGATTCTGGTCGCACGACGCAAAGACAAGCTTGATGACATTGGCAAAAACCTGACCGCGGCAAAAGGAATTACATGCACCGTTATCAGTGCCGACCTGTCCAAACCCCAGGCGGCGCAAAAGTTATTTCAGGCGACACAAAAGAAAAATCTACAGGTGGATTTGTTAATTAACAATGCCGGGTTACTGCACAATGGTCTTTTTACCGAACTGGATCTGGGTGCTCAGGAAAATATGATCACGGTGAATATGCTGGCACTGACCGCCCTCACTCATCTGTTTGCCAATAATATGGCGGGTAGAGGTGGCGGCCATATTCTCAATCTGGCTTCATTAGCCGCCTGGACACCTATCCCCAGCCAAAACGTCTATGCCGCCACCAAAGCCTATGTGCTGTCCTTTACCCAGGCGCTTCACAATGAACTACAGGCAGCTGGTACTGGCGTTGTAGTCACTGCTCTGTGCCCAGGTTATACAGCGACCAAGATGATGGATAACCCGGATCAAGGAGGCAAATTAATGATCCCTGATGTCCTGATGCAATCTGCCGAGGACGTTGCCAGGCAGGGTATTGATGCCTGCTTGGCGGGCAAACCTACCTTGATCCCAGGCTTTTCAAATCGCATGACTGCCTGGATGACTCGCCTGTTATCGAAAATGACATTGGCCCGAATCGCGGGCAGTTTTTACCGCAAAAATATGCAACAGTACCCACAAATAAGAGGTTGATATGGCCCAGCGCAAACCCAAAAAAGTATTAATTACCGGCGCCAATGGATTTATTGGCAATATGTTATTGGCCCATTATCAGGCCCAGGGAATCCCGGTGGTTGGAGTGGATCTCAGCGGTAATGGCGACGATATTTTTCAGGGTGATATTGGTCAGCCAGAAACCATTAGTGAATTATTGCAGGACTGCGACGTAGTGGTGCATACGGCAGCACTGGTTTCCAACTCCATTGCCGATGCTGATATGTGGCGGGTCAATGTGCTGGCGACCCGCAATCTGATTGCCGCCGCGGAGAAACATAAGGTGCGCCGCTTTGTGCAAATATCCTCTATTGTCGCCTACGGCAATAGCGCCGAGGGTGAGCTTGATGAAGAGCACCCTGTGCATGCAGATGGCGGCAGCTATGTGCTGACTAAACTAGCCTCTGAGCATGCAGTGTTAGCCGCCACAGCAAAAAGTCCGATGGAACTGGTTATTATCCGCCCTGGCGACGTCTATGGTCCCGGCAGCCGACCCTGGGTGATTCTGCCTATTGAAGCTATCAACAAAGGTCAGTTTATGTTGCCCGCCAAGGGCGAGGGCTTTTTCCGCCCTATCTTTATCAGTGATCTGATTCGTGGCATCGCTCTGGCAGTGTCCACCAAAGAAGCTGCGGGTGAGATTTTTAATCTATCCTGCGAGGGTTATATGACCACCGCAGAATTTTTTAGTCATCATTACCAATGGATGAACAAGCGCGGCCCACTCAAAGTGTCCACCGGGCTGGCAATGTTTGCTGCCTCAGCAGCCACCAAACTGGCACAGATAACAGGCGGTGTAAATGAAGCCTCTACCGCAACCATAGTCCAGCTGTGCACCAAAAGCTGGTTCAGCATAGCCAAAGCTGAGCGGGTACTGGGTTGGAAGCCAGAGGTATCATTTGAGGATGGTATGCAGCAGTCCAAACAATGGGCGCAGGCACAGGGACTGATTAAGTAGCGCCATCAGTGCGATAGGAACCAGCAGTGCGCCCGGTCCATTGCTTAAAGCTGCGATAGAACGAACGCGCTTCGCAGTAACCCAACTCATAGGCAATAGCCTCAAGGCTGAGATCTGTATTTTTCAGGAAGTACAGAGCTAGCTCCAGACGCAGGTCATTGAGCACATCTTTGTACTGGGTGCCCTCCTCTCCCAGTTTACGCTGCAATGTGCGACTGCTGATACCGAGCTTTTCAGCAATCATGGCACTGGAGGGTGTCTGGGTCCCGAGCATCAGGCGCAGTAAATTCTTGACCTGATCCGTGACCCGCTGATTGGGGGTGATCTCCGCCAATAGCTGAGTGGCATGTTCAAGCAGCATTTCCAGCAGCTTTTCATTGGCCTGGGGTAGAGGCAGATCCAATGTATCCTCGCGGATACGCACGCCACTGGCAGGCTGATCAAATAACACATCGCAGGCAAATATCTCAGCATAGCTGGCTAATAGTGCTGGATCCTGTGGTGCCGAGTGCTCAAACCAGACCGCATCATGGGGCTGGAAATTGAGGAAATTACGCGCATAGGTTACCCAGGAACCCAGCACATGCTCGACCTCATTGCGCACAGCAATGGGGTCAGTAAATTTGCACTCCCAGCGCTGCAGAGCAAAGCCATTGGCTATCTCAACACTGGTGACACCCATATCACCGACAATTTTTTCATAAATTGGAATTTTGGCCTGAATATCCCGCAAGGACGAGCAATTCATCGAAATATAACCCAGCACGGAATAGGATGCGGGTTCAATAAACCTTGATGAATGCAGACCAAAGCATTGATCGCCACTGGCATCAATCAGCAGCAATAGTAACTTTTCCATGGCGGTAACAGAGATTCGCTGGTTATTGTCCTCCAGTACCGAGGGATCGATACCTGCGCTTTGCAGTAACGGCAGATAGTCTATTGCGCAGGACTGTGCCGATTTAAGATAGGGATTAATCGCTGGAACGGAGGCCAAATTAGTATCGGTAATATCTATCATCATTAACTAGACTTTCCTGTGGCTGGCCGAAATAGTGACTCCATTGTCGCGGTCCGACAGTGACCAGTTTCTCTGTGCCTTTATTATATGCTTTATCATGTTACGCTTGCATTTTAAGCGCTACTTTAAACAGAGGATAGCAGATCTGTTAGCTGTAACTGCAAATAATTAAAACATTGAGACAGGTGAAACATATGCGGCTTTGGAATGGCTGGGGGAATGAAAATAGTGATCTAAGCATGGAGCTCAACAGTGGTTTGAAAATGCTTCTGGGTGCGCTCGTCGGGCCCTCTATTTCACTGCCTGAAGCAACTCTCGCAGAGGTTATGGCCAAAGTACCCGCCTCGCGGTTGGCGGCACAGCCACTGATCAGTCGGGATGCAGAGACCCGCGTGCGTCATGCCCGCGGTCAGAGTCTGCCCGATTGGCTGGCCATGCACAGTGGCGATGTGGATACCTTCCCAGATGGCGTTGCCCTGCCGGAATCATCTGAGCAGGTGCGCGAGTTACTGCAGTATGCCGCAGGAAATAATATCGATGTTATTCCCTATGGTGGTGGTACCTCTGTGGTGGGTCATATCAACCCCATTGCCAGCGATCGCCCGGTACTGACCATCAGCATGGCGAAAATGAATAAACTAATATCCCTGGATCGGGAAAGTCAGCTGGCCAGGTTTGAGGCCGGAACTCCTGGTCCGGAAATC
>Ga0206131_10002087_pt1 | contig 24663 bp, 5 predicted proteins | sample Helgoland_Spring_FD_148636 | JGI IMG/M metagenome (GOLD analysis project Ga0206131, IMG submission 148636) | Pelagic subsurface seawater microbial communities from Kabeltonne, Helgoland, North Sea - Helgoland_Spring_Bloom_20160517_1 | ecosystem: Environmental > Aquatic > Marine > Epipelagic ...
CATTTACAGCTTCCTCAAAACAAGTAAATAAATTTACTGCTTGTAATTCAATGTCTACAAGAGGATATCCCAAACGTCTTACACACCAATCTGCAACTTTGTCCGCATCTGTGCTGAAGTCTGTGTCTGAATCATAAAATCCAAAAGGTGTGTCTCCTGGGAAAAATGATGATGATCCGGGCCATATAGAAATGTTTGCCATAATTTAGTTAATTTGTTCATGTATAAATATAAATAAATTTTAAAATACATTATTCAGGCCCCCCATCTATTAAAGGTCTAGGATCTATGTCATTAGCTGGAGGTAGTTTACCAGTAAAAGGAAAAGTAATTTCACCTCCTTCATCTTCAATTAGATGAATCATCATACCCTCTCCAGGTCTAAAATCTCCTAATTGATTGAAACCAATCTCTGGCCAGTATATAAATCCCTTTGCGTCCTTCATTATACTCATAAGCTTTGTAAGTCTACTATCAATATTTGTTGATAGGATGGTGGTAGTAGGAAAAAAGAAACCATAAAGGGTTGATCTTATGTCACGTGGACTAATTCTATTATACCCTATAAAATTCCAGCCAATATTTACAGTCTGTTCAATATTATTAAGTTTATTTATATAATCACTTGGAAGTTCAATATTTTCTGCACTTGCTATGTTGGGACGAACAATGCCTGGTATGAACCCATTTGCTTTTGCATCTAACCTTATATACAAATAATAGGAGTTACCAGGAATTAAATCACCTAAATTACTAAAACTAATTTCTGGCCAGAATAAAAATCCCTTCAGGTCCTTTAGTATATTCATTACTGAGCTCAGTTTATTGTCTACTCCACCTGAATACTGAAGGTATGGAAATAATAATTTACAATAATCACTTGGGTGCATACGTTCTGTACCTGTGTATGTTATCAAATTCCATCCGACAGTAAGAGGTACACCTGTTTGTTTAAAACCTATAACTCTACGGGGTCTTGATATAAAGTCAGGATTACTGTTAGCTCCTAGATTACTTAATGTGTCTCTGTCAGTTCTTCCTACAAAGTCTGGATTTACATTTGGACTTTGACCATCTTCTGGAGTAGTACCTGATGTGTTTAATGTGTCTCTTATAAAAATGCTCATATTATATTACTATCATTAAGGTTCCACAATTTACATTGTTTGTTGAAACATCATTTTTACTTCCTGAAACCCACACTGAACCCGTAGGTAATCCTGTTGGGGTTGTGGGTAAATTACTTAATTGTAATGAACCAAATGAGGCTGTTGTAACATGACTACCGCTTATATTACCTGAGGCTGTTATATTTGTAGTAATTACATAATTGTCTGCTCTTAAACCTCCATTATGTACTCTAGTTTCAAAGCTTTCACTTACTGTTATTAAAGGTGTAGTGAGACCTGGAACTGCTGTATTACTGTATACTCCAAATTTAGCATCTGGTCTAATTTGATCAGCATCTAATAAAATAGCAAAACTACCTGATCCTTTTTGAGTAATTGTCCCCATTCTAAAATCACCAGTTGAAGTAGGACTTTCTGCTCTTAAAACTGTAGAAAATTTACCCGGTTCTGCGTTTACTGCTATAAATCCTTGGCCTGATTGTCCTATTTGAACTGAACCTATTCCATTAAATGCATCACTACTACCTAAATTTATTTCTGAAGCACGTATTTTATTAAATTCACTACCTGATTTAAATTCTATTTCTTTAGTAGATTCATTAACACTTACTTTAGCTATTTCATTTTTTGTAGAACCTGAAGTTTCATTACTACCACTATAGAAATGTATAGTACCTCGATGTACATGAAGATCTTTAAAAGGGAATTCTTTAGTTCCTATAGAATGTTCAAGGGGAATATCGGGTATAATGTCACCACCCACAATAGTAGCACCATTTCTAACATATAATGAGTATTTTTCTTTTTCTATTAGGGGGTTAGTAAAGAAATCATTTAATTTACCTTGATTGAATGCTCTTTTTTCTGAACCTGATATTCCAATTATTGCTCTATGAGCATCAAAAGACCCTGTTAGGGATAAGTCTCCTTTAATTTGTTGATCTCCTTTTATTTCAACTGTAATAGTTCCATCAAATGTGTTTTTAGCTAAACGTATTTCATTTGTTGTTTCGTCATATACTAATACGGGTGACTTAGGTCGTGGATTATCACTTAATGAATTTGCTTCAAATTTTATACCACCTGAGGTTATTAATTGTCCGCTTCCCGAGATGTCTAAAATTCCTCTGTGTCTTGTTTTATTATTATTAAATATAACACTTGGTTTATTGGCTCCCCCATCACCTGGGTTAAATATAATGGGACCATCAGGGTCATTAGGTGGTAATGGTGGGTTACCGCCACCCGTATCCCCCTCATCAGTTATATTAGTACCAATTACAAGTGTTCCTTCAGTAGATGCAATAATATTATTAAATACTCTTAAAGAAGATGTTTCTAATCTTCCAGAAGTAGTAGGACCTGCTGTATCTTTATTAGTATTTTGTACAACTATGGGTTGTGGGCGTGTTGCTGGTGGTAATAAACCATATATAAATCCACTTGCACTTACGTTACTTGAGGCTGTTATGGGAGATTCTATTCTTAGGTTATCAGTATTGATAACCATTTCATGAGGAGATGTAGTTTCTGTATGGGTGCCTGTTGAACTTACTGTTATGCTTGCTATTTCAGATTCTTCAAATGGTTGGGATAACCATGTTAGGGTTCCTAATGATTCACCACTAGTAATACTTGGATCATTTTTGTGAAATTTTAATGAAGGAGGTGTGTTCGATTTAATTAATAAGGGAAGGGAAGAAGTTAATTCACCTGATACTTCTTTCCAATCATTGTCTGCCCCTCCTCCTACACCAAATCCAAATGAATTTGATGAAGTGTAAAAGAACTGACCCGTAGTACTATCATAAGTAACAATTTTGTCTTTTGAAGCTTCTGTTATATCTTTTATAAATAATTTTCCACTTCCTGATATGTCACCATTTATTAATAATCTTACATTGCCGGCAGATGGAGCAGTAGTTCCTACAGCTAGATAATTACCTACTTGTAGTCTATTATTAATTAAAGTAGAATGATTAACTTCCCCAATGGTTACATTATGGGATCCGTAAATTGTCCCTAATCCTATTAAATTACTTTCATTAGCTGTTAGGACTTCTTTTCCATCTAACCCAGGTTCAGCACTATGATTTTTTATCTGAAATGAATCATGTGCTAAATCAAGAATTTCATTAGTACTTCCACCATTGTAATTTAAACTAAAGCCAATAGGTTTTGTTAATTCATTTTTAAATATAATTCTTCCACTTGTATTAGTAGTACTACTACCTGTGGTTAAAATTTCTATTCCTGTGTGTTTTCCCCTGTTGTTTGTATTATGTACTAATATAGAATTGTCAACTGTTAAAACTTTATCTGAAATGTATCCTGATTTTCCTATTGAAGAACTATTAGTTGCTTTTAAAGATCCTGTAATTAATATATCTCTTGAAGATGTTAAATAAGTTGATTGAATATTCCAATCATCATCTTCACCATTTATTACATTGTTACTTCCTCCCCCAATACTTCCTGTTGTAAAAACTTGTCCTGTATTTGGATCTTGTACTAAAATATTATAATTAGATTCATTAGTTGTGGATGCACTAAAAAATAAATTACCACTTGAACTTATATTACCTGAAGCTGTTATATGTCCTGAACCACTTAAAAATAAAGATCCAGTAATTAATGCTTGAGATGGAGTATTTGTTAGAGAATCTGAACCTGCATATGGAAAACCAACTCCTCCTATTTCTCCATCTATATTATCTACACTTATATAACTTGCTGTATAAGCAAGGCTTGCTGTGTGTGTAAAGCTTGCTGTGTGTGCAAAGCTTGCTGTGTGTGCAAAGCTTGCTGTGTGTGCATAACTTGCAGTTAAAGCTTCTAAAGCATAACTTGCAGTTCCAAGTAAATTACCTATTACATCACCCACAAAATTAAAACTATTTATTACGCCATTATCTACAGTTGTCCCTACTCCTTCACTAAATGATCTTGTTACAATTTTTATTTCATTAATTTGTACTGTTGTGTTTGAGGGAGGGTTAGATTGACCAATTTGACCACTATATCTTATTTTATAATATTGGAAAGATTGAGTTAATGATGTTAGAGGAACTTGGGTAATTCTATTTAAATTACTTATAGTTCCTACACCAAATAATCCAAGTGGGTTAGAACTAGGTGCATCTTCTGCAAAAGTTGTATTTATACCTCCTGCAAAAATTCTTCCTCCTTCTGCTAAACCTTGATAATTGATACCATCATTAGAAGATGAAACTGAAATAAATTGGGGCATTAAATATTGAAAATCTCCAACTGAACTTGAATGAAAGGACTGATGGAATTGTGCAACTATTGTAGGGGTTCCAAAATTAATAATAACATTTAATGGACTGTCTTTTAAATTGAATCTTGAACCTGTTCCTTGTGAGTAATATGGACCATCAAATAAAGAACTAGTATTTTCATTATTAGTAATATTACTACTTGGAAATTGAGTACCATTATCATTTGAACATGAAAAAAATACATTAGGATTATTAAGTATAGCAGAAGGGCCATCTAAACTTTCATTTTGGCTGTTAACTATTAAATTTCCTGCATTTAAATTTACCCCACTACTACTAATAGTAAATGAAGATACCGTTAAATTATTTATTAGTGCATTACTTGCTGTTAAACTACTTGAAACATCAATACTACCTGTAACAGTAATATTACCTATAATGTCAATATTACCACTACCCGATATAGTATATCCATTTAAATCAAAATTACTTCCTAATTCACCATTAGTTATAATCTCTACATCAGGATCACTGCCCCCTAATATAGTACTTCCAAATTTTAAATTTCCATCTTGTACATACAGGGAAGGATGATCTGAATCAGTTAAAGAAGTAACATTCGCATTCCCTGGTATATTTCCAAATTCAATGTAAGGTAAAGTAGTAGTACTATTACCTGAAATTATTAAACCACCTGTAATGTTTGCTGTTATTCCCGTTGTTATTTGATTATGAGGGAATCCTGAGCCCCCTTCTCCTCCAGAAAATACACTACCATTTTGTCTAATAAGACCATTTATATTAATGTCTCCATCTATATTAACACTACCTGTGATTAAAGTTTGGGATGAAGAAATTATTGTAGTTCCTTCGGGATGTAATGTAATTAATCTTATTTCTTTATCTGAAATGTTGTAAATTCTAAAAGCATCAATATATAAATCACTTACATTTTCTTCAGTATGATGACCAAATATTCTAGCGGAAAATTCATCAACACCTAGGTCTCCATTTTGTAATTTATCGGTAAAATATATAGGACTTAATTCAGGTAAAACAATTGCGCTTTCATTATGATCAAACTGATTACCCCCCACAAAAATTTGTTGATTAGGGTTTACTTTAATGTCATTAGTAGCTGTAGTTCCGCCTACTAATAAATGGCTATTTACTGTTATTGTGCTACCTACATTAAATGTGCCTCCTACAACTAAGTTATCTTTAATATTAGAAGATGTAGCATTAAGAATTCCTACTCCATTAATATCATAGGGTCCCCCCGAAAAATTATTAAAAAATAAATCAGCTTTTGCAACACCATTAACTAATACTTGATCATTAAGTTCAATTTGACCCACAAAACCTACATCATTAAACGCACTTGATACTGCTGTAGTAAAAGGGGAAAATGTTTCACCCTCACGAGTAGTTGTGTCAAATCCTAAATTAATTTGTTTTCTGTTTCCTTTAGCGAAATCTAAATCTTGGTAGAGGTCTAAATGATGAATAAAATGAAATTGTAAAGAAGAGTCTAATGGTCTATTACTTCCCCCATTAACATTTAATCTATAATATTTATACTTTGCTGAAGTAAAAATACTTGAGGTAAAATGTAATATATAAAAATTACTATTATTAATATTGGGATTTGGATTATTCCATCTGGGATCAGTAGCTACATTTATTAAACTAGAAGTAATTATTGGACTACTACCTGTTCTGGCAGCATTCATATCATTTTGTTCAAATAAACCTACCCAATCATTGTCTCCTTCAACATTTGACCCTGAAAATTGAATTTTATCTATGTAATTTTTTGTTCCATCAAAAGTTCCTACATATGGATTAACAGTAGGGTCAGTAATATTAAAATCTAATCGGGGATCATTACTTGAAGCATTACTATACCACAATCCTATTTTGTTTATTTTTGTGGGTGTAGGAAAACTAAAACTGTGGGTTGTAAATCGTTTTTTAAAATTTGGGTCAGTAGGGTCATCTTGGTGTGAGAATGATCCGTAACTAGCAAAATTAGGATGATCAACATTATTACTACTAGTATTATATTGAAATATATCTCCCCCATTAGCACTTGCTTGTTCTGCTAAACTTACTCCTAGACTAGTGAATTGTGCATTATAATCTGTGCTAGTATAATCTCTAAGAGGTTTAATTATATTATTAGCTGACTTTGATCCTATTAGAATTTGAAAAGAAGAGGGACCAATTGATGAGGATAATAAAAGCCCATCATTTAGAATTCGATATTCTGTAATATCATTTTCATCTAAAGGTGTTAATGTTGTTAAATCATAATATCCACTAACATCATCATGTAAAGAACTTGAAAATACCATTACGCCACTACCACCAGTTCCTGTTCCTGTTCCGACAGAAGCCCCATCTACAAATAATCCTCCTGTTATAAAAACTGAACCTGTAAATTGATGTGTTGATTCTGAAGGACTTGAACCTGAACCAAATACAGTACTTCCTGAAAAAGAAGCATTAGTTGATTCTATAAAGTTAAATCCTTGAAATGATAAAGTTCCATCTATATTTAAATTATCTTCTACTTGAATGTTGGATGCAGTTATAGTATGGTTGGGGCCTGATGTTCCTAGTGGTCCATAATATCTATATGCTTCGATCCATAATGGATGGGGGGTTATTACTGAGGGGTCTACGCCAGTTGAGGTAACTGTGATAAATAATCCTCCTTCCCTATAATCAAATATCATTCCTGAAGTGTCAGTACCAATACTTTCTGGAACAAAGGCATTAGAACTATCAGGTTCTTCATAGGGGGCAGATGCAAAAGCTGGGTCTATAGATCCAAAAATTTTAGCTTTATACCCTAAACCAAATTTAAAAGGTGAGATAAAGTTTTTTAAAATATATTGTTGGTTCTCAAATACGTAACCCCCATCTATTTCTTTAGTACTATATCCTTCATTAGCATCACTTAGAAAAAATGAAGCTTCATAAATAGCTGAAGATTGACTTTCAGCAGCAAATACAAAATAAAATTGGTCATTAGAACTAGCTAGTTTAGATATAGGACATATAATTTTTTCAACATAGGGATTTGACGTAACATCGCTATTTTCCTGGGTTTCAAAATGACCTCTAAGTAATCTTTCTAATCTGTTTGAAATAAGAGTTTCTGCACTGTCTCCTACTTGATCTGTGGGGGAAGAACCTGTTATCCAAGTTCTTGTTCTAGAGGGGATAATATTCTCATCTCCTTCATTATTAGAAAATTTAATAGTGTCGGCTTCATAAATAATTTCATCGGGGAATGTAGGAAAACCTTTACTAAATGATTCAGCATCAAGAGTATTAAAAGTAGTTGTTTGTAATACACTAAACAGTGCTTTAAAAGCAGCATTTCTAGGTTCTTTTTCATTAAACTGTTCACTAGTATTATTTAAATTTTGTGCCATTTAATTTTATTTATTATAAATATTATTATCTTGGTTCAACTGTAATTTGTTTAATAGATCCTGTTGGATGGATACTACCTGACATTACTATTTTTAATAATAATACACCTTGACTGTCAGAAAGACCTGCTGAGCCAAAAGATAATCCTAATTTAATTTTTTTCTCTGTTGATCCATTTTCAAAAGGATTTAAATGGAATTCTTCATTTGTATTATTAGTCCCTAATCCCCCCAATGTTCCAGTTGCTGATCCCCATCCAGTTCCTGGGTTAAGAACGTTGTTTTGAGTGTTATTACTACTTATAGGACCGGGTATTCTTAAATATATATTAATGTTACCTTCATTATAATTTTGTCTTAAAGATGGGTTTGGATTTTGTTGTGAAAATAATGGTATATCTCCTTGACTTAAATTTCCACTTATTATTATATTTATTTGTTTAGGATCACTTACAACATCAGTTGGACATTTTATTGCAGCATAATATTCACGTTGTTCATTTCTATCAATTGTAGAATAATTTACTGAGTTGGGGGAAGAACCTGTATATTCTAAAGAAGGATACACTAATTCACCCGTAAATAATTGTTGTAAGTCTTTTGTGTTAGTAATATTTTGGGATGAATTATAATCAGCATGTGAAGCAGATGTCCAAAATGAATAGACTTTACTAGTTCCCCCTATGTCACCTGGGTTTGAAGCTTGAGAAACTGCCATACTAGCGCTTGCCCATCTTCTATCTTCATCAAAGAATGAAGCTGTTTCTTCAGTAGGGGTGAAATAATCTACCGTACTTAGTGAATTTAAATCACTTCCAGATTGTATAAATCTACCTATTGAAGCAATAAATAAATTTCTTTCATAATATTCATGTGCGTTATTGTCTTTATTTCTTTGGTTTTGAGCAACTGTTATATTAAACACTTTTCCTTGTATAGGATCTACATCAGTTGGTATACTATTTGCATTTATTTCTAATTGTAAACTTGCAGTACTTGTAGGTGTTGGTATAAAGTTTACATCTGATTCGCTAAATCTTAATCCTCTTCTTCCATAAGTAGCATTTTCAGTAGTTTGATGTCTTAATCTTCTAAAACCACCACTATTAGGACCATTGTCCTTACCATCTCCTGTGATTTTAAAACCATCACCATCTGCCCTTTTAGTAATAAGAATAGGTTCAGATTCATTTACCCCCACACCCCCACCAAGTGGATAAACATTATTAGCTAAATTATATATGTCATTTAAACTTGCTGTGAAATTAACATCTTTTTTAAAGTAACTTACACCTGACAAACTGTGGGTTGCTTTAGTTCCTGGGGAATCTGTAAAAGTTACTGTTGGATTTGGTTTAAATGATGCAGATTCAATTCCATCATTGTAATACCAATCAAATGTGTTTAAACTTTGAGTATGACCTGGAGATATGTTGTGAATTAATTCTAAGAAATTATATCCATCTCTTACTCTACTGTCTAATTCAATTGAGGCATTAAATGCTTGGAATCCGTTGGGGAAATTATAACCATGAGCAAATATACTTTGTGATACATTGTTAAATGGTGCTACTTTTGTGATAATTAATCTACCTTCTGTAAAGCTTGCTGTACCATCAGTGCCATAATTTGTTAGGGTTTGATTTGTATTTTTAGTATTTACATTAAAGTTTGATTGTAAATCTATAGTAGTTTTTGTAGTGTCATTAATTTTTAATTCTAATGACCCTGAATCACCAAAGTTGTATGCTAAATTAGTGTTTGTAAAATTACCATTATTATTTCCATTAGAGTAAGCAGCAATATTATTTGTATGTGTAAATAAAGACATTGAATAATTATATCCTAATGAAGTACTTGCAAATAATATTCTTGAAGAAGAAATTACAGTTGTTGGGTTGTCAGGACCTATGGAACCTGAGTAATGGTCAAATGAATTTGATGCTATTAATCCAAAGTAAAATGAAGTTTTCATATTTGTTGGATGAGCACCAATGTTAACATCTAAATCTCCACTCATTGGTTTAGCAGGAGCTGGTATTACATATAAATCTGTAGAAACTGATTCTGTTCCATTTCCTTCTAATAGATTAACTATTTTAGTAATGATGGTTCCTTTTCTTACTGTGTTAGCGTTATTATCTGTGCCTGATTCATATATAGGTTTAGTAATTTTTAAAATAGCTTGACCCGAGTCAGGATTTGAAAATTCTCCAAAATTAAAATATTCGGTAGATCCATTTACAAAATCAATGTATTTACTACTTGCAGTGTATTCAATGTCTAAATGACCATCATTAAAATTGATATTACTTTCAGATGTAAATGTTGGAGGGGTTACATCTAAAGTAGGCGCATTAAATAAAGTTACATCTGTAGTAGATGAACCAACATAAGAATAGTTAGTAACAGGATACACATAATATAATGATTTTTCACTGTCTCCCACATTAAAGAAGCTTGAGGAAATTAAACTTCCTGTGTTTAATGTAATTGCAATAGAACTTGATAATGCACCTGTTACGTGGATAATTGAATGAGTGTTTACTGGATTTTCAACAGTAAATGAAGCTACACTATCCATACTATCTATTGAGGCTGAAACTGTGTAAGTTAGTCTTTCTTCTAAATTACCATTTGATTGGTATCCTAAGGCGGTAAATGGTACTGCAAAGAATGATGATGTGTATTTTCCTATTAAACCTTGTGTTGCTGTAGGTGATGTTATGTCAGAAGATGCAGTGTGAACAGAAGCTGTACTTAATGCTATATTTATTAGATTTCCTGAATGACCACCTATAGATATATTTAATGGATTGTGTTGGTCTCCTGGTGGTTCTTCAATAGTAGCTAAAACTCTAACACTTACTAAACTTCCACTACTGTCTAAATGAGTGTAAGTTGCATTTTTAATATGATCTGTTTCTGTGCTTTGTGAACCATGCAACACATTTGTGTGTCTTACAAATGATCCTACTCCTGATCCCGAGCGGTTTTCTTCAACTTCTAACCTAAAGTCAGTAATTGAAGGTTGTGTTACATCACTAAATGATTGAGAAACTGTGAAATATAATTCACTAGTTATTGGATTAACAACCTCTATATCATTTTCACCTGGGAAGGGATTATTTACATTAGAATGACTAGCTATGTAAAAATTATCACTAGTATTAGGTGAAAGTCTACTACCTGTAAATGATGATGTGTATTGTACTGTTAGTCTGTCTTGATTATCATACACTGATTGGGAATCAAATATGTCTGTAGAATTTGTAGAGAATGTTTGGAAATGATTTGATAAAGAATTTACCGTATCATCAAATTTTATTTGTTGTTCAATAGGGTAATGTAAGTATCCTAAAGGTTCAATTACATTAGCAAGTACTCTAAATCTAGTAACAACTGAGCCCGTAAATACATCATTAACACCTGATCCTGTTCCTCTTGTTTTTGATTCATTATATAATATAGATCTTGAAATAATACCTGGGGTACTAATATTATTATTTTTAATTCCTACATTAGACTCACCAAACGTTTCTGTTTCTATATTATTAATAGTAATTTGAGCAGCAGGTGTGTCAATAACGTTTATACTAGTGGTAGTTGGTGTTGATACATTTATAGTATTTGTTCCTGGTAATGTAGCAGAATTGTGATTAGAAGAATAATTAATTGTACCTGAAGCTATGTAATTTTCAATTGAGTTAGGTGTGTTAGAAATATTAGCGTCTAATGCTATATCGTCAGTAAAACTACTTGTAAATGTAGTAATTAATTTATTATTGTCATTGTAATTTTCTGCTGTTGCAAAAAGCTTTGTATTAATATTTTGGAAATTATCTTTAGATTCATTATGATCACTATTAATTGAACTTGATAATAATAAATTAACATCAATCACACTTGTAGCAGGTCCGAATGGCTCAATTATTTTACCCCTTACTCTAAATCTTGTAACTGAATGTGAAGCATAAGTTGATGCGCTAGGGTGGTTAATCCAAACAGTACTTTCAGAAGTTGCATTAGTAACACGTGAATCTCCATACAATACAGTACGTGTTGTGTCAGTAACTATGTTTACATCATTACTTCCACTTCCTGCGTGTCCGTGTTTTTCAGTTTCATATTTTAAGTCAACTAATTGAGTAGGTAATGTATTACTCATAGTTACATTTGCATTTTGAGGAGTGCTTAAACTACTTATAAATGTAGTGTCAGATGCTGATTGGAATGAAGGTAAAAGTTCAAATGATCCAGTTGGTGTTTGTAATTCAACCCATGATGAAGTGTATGCTATTGTTTTTCTTGGCAAACCATCACTACCTTCAATAAAACTTATGGATGATGATCTAACCTCTAATGCTAAATTACTGTCAGATGGTGTTGGTTGATTTTCACCAAATGAGAATGTTGGTGAAAGCATTATGTCTTCAAATTGCGTTGTAGATTGTTGGCCTGTAACTTCATCAAATTCAAATGTTGCTGAGATACGGATAGGGGCAAAAGTACCCACTCCCTTATCTATACTCATACTAACCCCTACTTTTCCATTAACCATACTAATAGATTCTGTTTGGGGGTTAGTAGTAAAAGTTATATTTTCTAATTCTATTGCATTATTTGTGTCTACTTGAGTTAAATTTTGAGGTAATAATACATGGTAATTAGAAGTCTGGTTTGGTTGCAAAAATGCATTTGAACTTTCAATTATTTTTTGACCCCCTACTGTTAAACCATGGGGGAAGTCTTCAGTTCCAAGTATTATTTCATCTGGTTGTGCATCTAAATCACCTTTTATAGACATTGAAACTAATCTTAGGGTTTCGTTACCTGTAAAGTTACCATCAACACTTTGTAAATTCATTGATGTTAAAAGATTTTGGGGTGATGTTATTGGTGTTCCACTGTCTCCTACAAAATGATCAGTTATAGTTACTTGCCTAAGTGTTGTAATATTTTCGGATGATTCTCCTACTGCCCCAACAGCTTTAAATGATGCAGAAACTAAATGGGTTTCACTTCCAAATGGTTCAACAATTCTTGATTTTACTCTATATCTTATTATTGAAGCAGATCTATATTGATCATAAAGAGGATGGCCTATACCACCTTCAATATTCTCTGTTATAAGACTTTGAGTTTGACTTGATAATAATGAAGCTGTGTAACCATACAATAAACTAGATGTTAATTCATGGTGACCTTTGTCTGTTCCATATCCTGTAAGTAAATCTCCTGATGCACTTTCTATTTCTACAACAATGTCGTTTATTTGTAGGGGGTCAGTTTGGGAACTACTTACTTTAAAAATTAATTCGTGGTCTGGTGTTACTATGTTTATTGTAGGGGAAGGCTCAGTATTATTATCTTGTAATATTACATCATCATTATTTATACGAAATTTATAAAAATTTGGATGTGATCCTCCAAGGTTTTCACCCAAAAATGAGGATGTGTAAGCTGCTATAAATTCTGTGTTGTCATTATAAGATGAATTTACAATAGCAATGTCTTCTGAGTGGGTAGCAAATGATTGATTAGTTCCTTCTACAGATGAACCACCTATATTATTAATTTGTCTAGTGTACTTTATGTTTGTAGGATAATGGGCATGTCCCATTGGTTCAATAATGTCTGCTAATATTCTAAATCTAGTAAGAGAATGTGGTTCTAAATAATCATCTAAATCATTGGGATTTCCTTTAGTACTGCTACTATTAAAAGGTATAAATTTAATTATGTTAGGATTATCTTCATCATTATCATGTTCAGCTCCACCTGCTGTTACTGATCCTGATCCAATTTCAATTTTATTAATTGTAATTTGGGCGGCTGGTGTATTTTTAATTGTTAAAATACCTGGGTTACCTGATACACTTATTCCATTTTCTCCTAAAATATTTGTTTCTGTGGTAGATGCAAAACTATAATTTTGGGAGCCCCCATTACCTCTATTTGATTCATCTAATTCTACATCTTTTCCTCTCCATGATTCTGTGTAAGCTATTACTAATCTATCTGATGAATCATAAATACTTGAAGAATCTTCAAAATCAAAAGAACCTGTAAATGCTTGAATATTTCCTAAATTAATAGCTGATAAAGATTTACCAAATGTTATTGTAGCATGGGCATATCCTAAAGGTTCTGTAATTTTAGTTCGTAAACGGGCTCTTGAAACTGAATGTGAAGCATAAATAGAAGCAGAAGCGTGATTTTCCCAATTATTGCCCGTTTCTCCACTTCCGGTTCCATCATTTGTTTTAAATGCATCCCCATATAATACTGTACGAGTAGTTTCAGTTACACCTGAATCAAATGCATTACTCGCACTGTAGCCGAATTCTTCAAATTCATAGATATTTTCTATAATTACTTGGGGGGTATCTTTTACTAACATAGTAGATGAAATACCTGATTCAGTAGTAAATTTATTTTCTCCAATAGGTTCATGTAAAATATTTCCTGAAGTAAATAAGTAAGATGAGTTTCCACCAATTGAGCTACTTAAAATATGACCATGGAAAGATGTAGTATAGTCAGTAATTAATCTGTCTTGTCCATCATAAATACTTAAATTCTCAATATTTGGGGATCCACTAAAGAAATTAAATAAACTTGAGGTTTCATAAACTCCAAAAGATGAAACAATTTCCTCAAAACTTGAAGTAAAAATTAAGTATCCTAGTGGTTCTATAACTTTAGCTCTTACTCTAAATCTTGAAACCGAATGAGAAGCATATGAAGCTGAATTTTGATGGTTTTCCCAAGCGGCACTCTCCGAAGTTTCATTAGTAATATGAGAATCTCCATATAATACAGTACGTACAGTATTTGTAGAAGGGATACTACTATGACCAAATGTTTCTGTTTCATAAACTATGTTTTTAATTATAGTTTTTGGTGTATCCTTTACTAACACATTAGAAGAAATACCCGAAGCAGTAGTAAATTTATTTTCTCCTGAGGGATTATGTAAAATATTTCCTGATGTGAATAAATAATTTACACCATCTATAACTGAACTGCTTAAAATATGACCATGGAAAGATGTAGTGTAAGAAGTAATTAATCTGTCTTGTGAGTCATAAACACTTGAATTAGATACATTAGTAGATCCACTAAAGAAATTAAATAAACTTGAAGTTTGGTATTCTGGAGATGTGAGGGTTTCTTCAAAACTTGAAGTAAAAACTAAATATCCTAATGGTTCAGTTACTTTAGCTTTTACTCTAAATCTTGTAACTGAATGCGAAGCATAAATTGATGCGCTAGGATGGTTAATCCAAACAGCACTTTCAGAAGTTGCATTAGTAATGTGGGGGTCTCCATATAAAACTGAGCGAGTAGTAGATGTAGACGGAAGACTACTGTGACCAAAAGTTTCAGTTTCGTAAGATATGTCTTCTATTATTGTAGGGGGTGTGTCTTTTACCAATATAGAACTATCTGTTGTAGTTACATCTAAACCATTTTCTTCTGAAATATTGAGAGTTGTAGTTGAATCAAAAGAAAAGTTTTCAGAACTACCATAATTTGAGGGGTCTAATAATATAGCTCTACCTGTCCACGATTCTGTGTATGCTATTTTTAATCTATTTGATGTGTCATAAATGCTTGAGGATGTTTCAAAATCAGGAGATCCTGTGAATGCTTGAATTGTTTCCCATGATGAACTTAAGGTTTTAGTTATACTTATTTTATCATGGGCCGGTCCTACAGGTTCAATAATTTCAACTCTTACACGAGCTCTTACAACTGAATGTGATGCATAAATGGATGCACTAGGATGGTTTTCCCAAACAGTACTACCAGATGTGTCATTAGTAATGTGGGGGTCCCCATACAGTACACTACGAGTAACTTCAGTTACTCCTGAATCTGATGCATTACTTGCACTGTGGCCGTATTCTTCAAATTCATGGACTTTTGTTATAATTACTTTTGGTGTGTCTTTTACTGTTATAGTACTAAATGATGGATTAGGTACTATAAATTGATTTAAACTTATAGGGTTATGAGTAATGTTACCACTTACATGGAAATCTACAGCACTATTAAAACCATGATCAGCTTCTATTAATGTTATAGATTGTGATTCAAATGATGAAGTAAATGTAGTAACTAATTCTTTATTAGTATTATAAGTACCTGCTATGTTAGGTATTATGGAAGCTGTTCCAAATGCTAAATTTGAATAATCACTAGCTGTAATATTAAATCCTATAGTAGAATTAGTAGTACCAGGTCCAAAAGGTTCTATCATTTTCCCTCTTAACCTAAATCTAGCTACTGATTGAGAAGCATAAACTAAGGCAGAAGCATGATTTGCAAAATATTCACCTGTGTCACCACTACCTGTTCCATTGTGTATAAGATGGCTGTCTCCAAATAAAACAGTACGAGTTGTATTTGATGTTATATTAACATCATTACTTCCACTTCCTGCATATCCATGCTTTTCTATTTCATAATGAAGATTTTCAAATTTAGTAGGTGAAACACCACTCATACTAATTTCAGTTGTTTGTATAGCAGATATATCTTCTCCATTAATATTGCTTGAACTAAAACTAGATGTAAAAGTGTAAGTTCCCGAAGGGATTCTAATTTCTATAAAAGAAGAAGTAAATCTAGATACTTGTACATTTTCATTATTTACATTTTCAACAGTTGTTGTAACTGTATATTCTAATCCTCCATTTAAATCACCATCAGTGTCAAAATAAAAAGTAGGTGGGTTAAAAGGTAATAAATCGAATGCCCCTATAGGAGTTGTAGAACTTGTTTGTATAGATGCTGTTACTATGTTGGGTTCTGCTCCAAAAGGTTCAGTAATTTTGGTCTTTATTCTTAAACGAACAATAGATTGAGAAATGTAATCTGAGTAATTATTATGGGATATTCCTACTACATCATCAATTAAACTTTTTGTTATAGATGATAATAAAGAACTAGTAAATCCATATAATATACTAGATGTTAAGTTAGAATGTCCTACATTAGTTAAAAATGAACCACTTTCAACCTCTATTATAGTATCATCAATTTTAGTTTGTGCGTCACCTGCTATTGATGCTGATATTACAAGAAATAAATTAGTATCTGTTTCTGCCGTGGTAAAATTATGTCCATTTTCACCTGATGGACTGTGTATTACACTATTAACATCTGGGGTAAATAATGCTTTATATCTGTTGTTAGGTAATGTTGATTTTAACCCACTACCTGTGAAAGAAGATGTGTATGATGTTACCAATCTATCCTGGTTGTCATACGCAGAGCTTGAATCAAATATGTTTAATGAATTAGTTGAAAAAGATTGATAAGGTCCGTTAATGTTTTTATCACCCCCATCAGTATGGTTAAATTTTATTCTAATGTCAGAACCATGGTGAATGTATCCTAAAGGTTCAGTTATAGTTACTTTAGTTCTAAATCTAGAAACTGAAGAACCTGTAAATAATTTATTTATTCCTGAACCAGTTACGTCTGTGGTTAGTTGGTTTACTCTTATACTTCTTGAGACTGAACTTTGATTAGATTCTATAGGATTTTCAATAGCTACATTTGATTCACCAAATGTCTCGGTTTCTATAGGAGTAAATGTAAATTGGGTTTTGGGTGTATCATTTACTATTATATTTCCATTTGTTGTGGTTAAAGATAAACTATTTTCTTCTGAGGAAATTATACTTGAATTAAAACTAGTATCTGAATTAAAAAGAAATGTTTCAGATCCACCATAATTTGATGTATCTAATGATAAGGCTCTACCTTTCCATGATTCTGTGTAATTTGTTATTAATCTATCTTGCCCATCATAAGCACTTGAGGATGTTTCAAAATCAGTAGATCCTGTAAATGTAAGTAAGGTTTCCCAACTTCCATCTAACTTTTTAGTATTTTTAATTTTATAATGAGCGGGTCCCACAGGTTCAATAATTTCAATTCTCATACGAGCTCTTGAAACTGAATGAGATGCATATGAGGCTGAATTAGGATGATTTTCCCAACTAGTACTACCAGATGTAGCATTAGTAGTGTGAGAATCTCCATACAGTACAGTACGAGTGGTTGGACTTATTCCTGAATCTGACGCATTACTTGCACTATGACCGAATTCTTCAAATTCATGTATCTTAGTTATAATTACTTTTGGTGTGTCTTTTACTAACACATTAGAAGAAATACCTGATTCAGTAGTAAATTTATTTTCCCCAACAGGTTCATGTAAAATGTTCCCTGAGGTAAATAAATAATTTATACCTTCTAATTTAGAACTGCTTAAAATAGCCCCCATAAATGAAGATGTGTAAATTACAGCTAATCTACCTTGAGTATCATATGTACTTGAAGAAAATTCTATTGCTGAAGATCCTGTGAAAAAATCTAATTTACTAGAGGAATATACACTACTAGATATCCACTTATTTTCAAAACTTGATGAATGAACTAAAAATCCTAATGGTTCTGTGATTTTTGTTTTTACTCTAAATCTTGTAACTGAATGCGAAGCATAAGTGGATGCGCTAGGGTGATTAACCCATGTAGCACTTGCAGAATTTGCATTAGTAATGTGGGGATCTCCATATAATATTGAACGTGTAGTGTTAGTAGAATCAATTTTACTGTGTCCAAATGTTTCAGTTTCGTAAGATATGTCTTCTATTATAGTAGCAGGTGTGTCTATAATGTTTAATTCAGAACGGGTAGAAGATGGTATGGATAATATTCCATTTCCTTCAAATTCATTAGTAATATCATCATCAAAATCAACAGAACCTGTCAAAAACCATGTACTTGATTTAGCTGATCCTGTAAATTCACCTGCAACACTAGAAATATTTGTTAAATTTATTGGTTGTCCTATAAGTGAAGAAGTAAATGTAGTTACTAATTGGTTATTTACAAAAACATTTGAAGATGTAGTATTAATAGTAAATGCATCTGTATTTGTATTATAAGCATTAACAGCAATAGTTGGCCTAGCGAAAAAATTAAAATCTAATTTACTAGTAGCAGGCCCAAATGGTTCTGTGATTTTTCCTCTTACTCTCATTCTTAAAAGTGAATGAGAAGCATAAAGTGAAGAACTAGGGTGACTTGAATAATTTGAATTAGTACCTAAAATTTGATGATTATGACCATATAATACACTTCTTGTTGTAGAAGTAACTATATTAACATCATTAACACCACTTCCTGTTAATCCTGAATGTTCGGTTTCGTATACTAAATTACTTAATTCAACATTATTATAATTACTCATACTAACTACTGCAGTAGATATAGTGTCTATAGTACTACCTGCATTAGAGGATGAGGCTAATTGAGTTGTAAAATTATAAATTCCTGAAGGAAAGTTAAAATCTTGCCAAGATGAAGTGTAAGTTCCTACTAATCTTTGTTTAGTTTCACTATTATAGTTTGATGATGAATCTATACAATCAGTACCTGAATGGGTTGAGAAAGTAAATACTTTAGAAAATTGCAATGAATTGTCATCTTTAGAACCTGTTAAAGTAAATGTTATAGGTTTATGATCAGGACCAAATGGTTCTGTGATTTTTGCTTTTACTCTTAACCTTACAACTGACGAAGAAACATAGTTATTATATTGGGGATGTTCCTCTGCAGTGTCACTGCTGCCTGTTGGGATTAATGCTATTAAAGCGCTTTGTGTTTGTGAAGATAATAATGATGATGTGTAACCATATAATAGACTAGAAGTTAAGCTTGGATAACCTGCGTTAGTACCCCATGACCCACTTTCTACCTCAACTACAATGTCTGAGATGTTAATGTTGGGGATATTTTGGAATGTTAATGTATTAGGAGCTGTAGTGAAAGCTTCGTAATGATTATTATCACCATGTCTAATTGCAAAAGTCTTATTTAAATCATCTTTACTACTATTTCTAGCTCCTATAACAATAGATTGAGTATTATTTGTAAAATTAGTAGGTTTAAATGTAAATGAAGTATACCCAAGACTTTCTGTTGGGGAATAAGTACCACCAAAAACATCAGATATTTTAAAGAAAGAAGATGTACTTCCACCATTAGCTCCTATAAATTTAGCAAATTTAAAGTTTTTTTCATATTGTATATTATTTCCAGCACTATGAGTAGGAATTTTAATTTCAGTAACAGTAGAACTTGGGTCATAACCTGTTGGGGGTATTATGTCAGCTCTTGTACTTAATCTAATTAAAGAAGAAGTATATCTATCGTGTAGTTCTGCTATAGAAGCTGAACTTAATGATTCTGTTCTATCATATAATAATGTGTGGGTTAAAGTATCTGCATCTATCCCTGTAAATCCGTCATTTTCAAATTTTACTTTAATGTTAGAAATACTAGCAGTAGGAGGGGCATCAATACGAAGTTGAAAAGTTTTGGTTGTAACTCCTGCAACTCCTTGATTAGCAGCTTCGGCTGAGTAATCCCTTAATGTTACAGTAAAATTTTCAGTGTCAAAACGATTTTGATAACGAATACGATTACTATCATCTATAGAATAATTAGAAACACTTGCTGTGAAAAATAATGTGTTTACATATCCCACATCTTGTCCTAATCCATTTAATGTAATTATGTCTAAAGAGGATGTTTGTAATACTTCTCCTGCAGAAAAATGTACTGCCTGGCCCCCAAAATTAGAATGAGACATTACTAATGTGTATGCGGCTTGTGTGGTGGTTACATCTGAGGGGTCTGCCGTTAATGCTCTACTTGCAGTATATTGAGCAATAGCATCTTCACTATTAGGATCAAATGAATTAGTAAAATGTAATATTAATTCTCCTACAGTTGAATCGTGAGCAATTGACATAGTAGCAGCAGAAGCAGTAGGTACTATTACAACAGGCGCTTCATTAACAAAACCCTTTACAAAAACTGTAGAATATACTTGATGGGTTTCTCCACCTGATCCTGTTTGTGCCCCATAAACTAAATATCTGTATACTCCTGGATTTAAAGTTCCTACATCATAATTTGATTTGTCTAAACCACCTTCTTGTACAGTTGTAAATTCATCTGTAATTTGTACAAAAGCATAATGGTTAGGAGAAAAAGTTGAAGAATGGGTTGTGTGAATAAAAATGGGATCTATTAATTGTCCTGTATTTTGGGCATCTGGGGGTAATATTACAAAAGTATCAACTGAAGAAGGATTTGAAGCTGAAACACCTGATCCTGATCCTGCAAAAAATTCAGCAGCGGTGCCCCCTCCTGTTATTTCATTCCCCTCTAAATCAAAATAATTAGAGGCGATAACTGAACCTTGTATTTCAACAGATTCAGTAACTTCTAAACCATTTTTAAATTTAGCTATTGATCCTGATTGAACAAATAAACTACTAGTATATTGTTGTATTCCTGCCATTTATGCTAGTGATTTTACTTTTACTGTTGTTCCTTTAGCTACTGTTTTTAATGAAGAAGTACTTACTCCTAATATTAAATATTCATATACTCCCGGTGATGATTTTCCCTCTATGTCTACAAAATTTTTTCTTACTTGACCATTTTGGGATCCTGAGGAAATTTGAAACCATCCATCAGATCTTTTTTCTACAAATGTAAAATGATTAAAATCACCTTCAGCTGTTAGTCTAAAATCTTGATTTTGAAATGTAACACATTCATCAAAAGTTCCATCTGCAGATTGGGTTCCTACTGTTAATGAAGGATCACTAGGTGTGTTTGTGCCTATACCTTGAAATTCTTGTGCGTATATTGCTCCTTTAATGTTTAAATTAGAAGATGTTATTCCTGATTTAAACTTAGCTATTGAGCCTGATTGAACGAATGCAGAACTTGATATTTTGTGAATCTTAATCATAACCTACATTTTTCTTATCATTGCTTTAATAATATGACTTCTCCCATTCCCTTTTTCTATTGCTTGTGCTATTATTTTACCAAATAATTGTTTAGTATAAATATGTTTAGGATCAATTCCCTTACCATGTCCTTCAATTTTTGATGTAATAATATAATCACCTTCTTTTATTTTACCCGTAATAAGAACAGGTTCTGCTCCTAACACAATTGGGAAATTTGAGTTTGAGGAAACAATTCCCATGACTAATGGATCAGCTTCTTTTTTACATGGATGTAACGTACCATTTTTTAATGTTAAAACGGTACCTTCTTGCATTTGATCAAGTCCTTCTGTTTCTAAATTAATCTCGTGGACACCACCAAAGAAGGTGTTTGTAGCGTAGAGATTGCTAAACTTTTTTGTGTGACTACCTAAATCTATAGTACCATTAGTACCGGGAAATATTCCACTTCCTGTTACTGTAATAGATCCTGTAAATTGATGAGTAGTTAAAGGTATGTCATTACCTGTTGATCCTGACCCAAATTGAGTACTACCTGAAGTTACAGTGGTTGAGGATTCAGCAAAGTTAAATCCATTAAAACTTAATGCTCCACCTAAAGTTACACTACCTGTAGCTGTTAAATCACCATCAATTCTTACACCAGAAGCTGTTATAGTTAGGGAACCTGAGGTTGGTTCTGGAAGTCCATTAGCTTTTAAAACTTTAGCATAATCAATAGAATATTGATTATTAGGAGCAGATGCTGTAAAAAATATACCTGAAGAGGCTGTTAGTGAATTTAAATGATAATTTAAGTTGTTTTCTAAACTTGATGCTGTAAGTGAATAGCTTGAAGATACAGCTACACTTGCTGTCCCTAATAAAGAACCTGTAATAGAAGTAGAAGAATCTCCTATCCCATCACTTAATTTATTACCTATATAAACATAAGCTGACATTGAAGGAGGAGTTGTTGAACTTACACCTGAAGGGTTACCATCATGGAATATTAAAACACCTGCTTCGGTGTCAAATGTCCAGTTGTTAGCTGCATCTCCTGGGAATAGTCTGTCTCCATTGTTTTTTAGTAAAACATAATTATAAGTTGTACCATCTCCAAAATTAAAAGGAATCCAATCTTTTATACCTGCAGAATAACCTGCATCTGCACCTGCTACAGCAGTAAAACCACTTGCAGAATAATATTTTACTACTCCTGAAGCAGTAAAGTCACCTGGATTTACTGAACCGGTAATATGACCTATACCTGAATCTGGAATTAAATGGGCTTCTGACCAAATGTCTTTAGAAAAAACACTTGGACGAGCATTAGTTACAGCTGTTTCACTAAAATAGGCAGTATCATTATCAGTAGATGCTTTACCCGCAAATACTTTTTTAAATAATAATTCTTCTTTATTTATAGCCATCTTTTAGTTATGATTTATAAATATATTTAAATTTTCTAGTTGAAGTACTAAGAGGGTTAGTTCCCCCACTTACACTCCAACCTATCCTTACATATACTGTTCCTGTTACTACTACATCTCCGAATGTTATAACTCTTACAAAAGAAGAACCATTACCTCCTGAAGTATGACCCCCAGGAGCTAATCCTCCTATTCCATTTAGGGATAATGTGTTACCTGCTCCTGAAAATTGACCATTTCCATTTATCCAATCTGTTATTATTTCATCATCATCCATTACTTTTAAATGTAATTGAAAATTGTCAGATGTTTGAATTAAGGCATTGTCAAACCCATAAGTGTTAAAAAGATTTAAAGTAACTGTACCTTTATCAGTAATTGTTCCTAAATTAAATGTTGCATATCTTAAATTATTATTACTACTATCTCCACTTATACCTGTGTAATTAGGGCCTGGGGGTGTGTGGCTTGAATAATCTGTAGCTGCGGGCCAATGGTAATATTGATTTGCAAATTGTAATTCAAATTTATTTGTAGTTGTTAAAGAAGTTGCTGAGGTAAATGTACCCCCAAAAGTACTTACTGATGTCCCATAATCAGGATATATAGTATTTCCACTTAATTTTCTTGATACTGCATTAGGTGATGATTTAACTACTGGAACGATTTCATTTTCATTAGTACTATCAATTAATAATGTTTTACCTAATGATGTAATGGCATGACTGCCTGATGCATTAAAACTTCTAACTTGTGTTTGAACACTAGAGGTAGAAAATATACTGTCATTTATATCTAATGAATGAGTTACGTTGTATGATTGTCCAGGAGTCCACGTAGTAACTGTTTTAGTAGGTTCGTTATGAAAAGAAATATTAGATGTAGTTTGAGAAATTGTACCATCTAACTTAACAAAATTAGCATTACTGTCAATAGTAACTGTGTGTGATTGTGTAATGGTATTGTCATTACCTAAATATTTAATACCACTTTGATAATGGAACCCATTAATGCTTTCATTATAATCAAAAGCTAAATTTTCTATGTCAGTAGCAGGGTTACTGTCGACTGTAAAATCTATAGATATTCCGGGACTAGGTCCTGTTTCGTCATGTATTAATGCAAGTCTTTTCCTTGTGTAATCACCTACATTATTAATAGTTAATGATGTTGGATTAAGTTTAACGGATAATTCTTTATAAAAACCTGATTTTCCTACTTGTCCCACATAAGGGTCTACATCATCTACAATTTGTAAAATATTATAAGTACCTGAATCATCGTTTACAGTTAATATCCTGTCCCCCCTTAAATTATTACTATCTACATAATTACCACCCCCATCTTGTGAAGTTTGGGCAGTTAAAGTACCACTATCCCCATTATAAAAATTTTCAGAACTTACAAAAGAAGGATTTGTAGTATTAGTTACATTAGTAACAGTATTATTATCCTTATCTTTAGCAGAATAATTAGTAGTATCACTGTGGAAAATTAAATTAATAGCTGATAGATTTGGGGGTTTAGCAGGAGCTAATAAACCTAAAATAGTATCTATATTGTCTATGGCAGTT
>Ga0206131_10002088_pt1 | contig 24657 bp, 21 predicted proteins | sample Helgoland_Spring_FD_148636 | JGI IMG/M metagenome (GOLD analysis project Ga0206131, IMG submission 148636) | Pelagic subsurface seawater microbial communities from Kabeltonne, Helgoland, North Sea - Helgoland_Spring_Bloom_20160517_1 | ecosystem: Environmental > Aquatic > Marine > Epipelagic ...
TATTACAGCCCCAAAACCACTGCGCCCCGACGCGCAACAACTGGACGGGCAGGCATTTTGGATACACACCCGTGACAAAAGGCGTTGCCGACTGGGACTGTGGCGGGCCGCGACTCCCAAGGGAACAATCATAATTTTCCCCGGGCGCACCGAATACATCGAAAAATACGCAAGTATTGCCGCCGACTTTGTCGCTCGGGACTATAACACAGTGACGATAGACTGGCGGGGTCAGGGTCTTGCAGACCGCGCTTTGCCCGACCGGCTGAAAGGCCATGTCGCAGATTTTGCCGAGTACCAGCGAGATCACGCCGCTTTGATTGAGGCGATGACAGCACTTGCGCTGCCTAAACCGTGGACCCTTCTCGCCCATTCGATGGGTGGCTGCATCGGGTTACGAGCGCTCCACGAGGGGCTGCCGGTGCAGTCAGTTGTGTTCACAGGCCCAATGTGGGGAATCGAAATGCCTCCCCTTCTCCGGATAGGCGCGTGGATTGTATCAACGCTGGCGCGTTGGCTCAAAAGCGGGGGGCTCTATGCGCCAGGAACATCAGGTACACCTTATCTTTTGAATGTTACCTTCGAGAACAATCAACTGACCAATGATCACGCAAGTTTTGACCATATGAGAGCCCAACTGCAGCACAACCCCAGTTTTGGCCTCGGCGGACCAACCCTTGGCTGGCTCAATGCCAGCCTGAACGAAATGTACCGCCTGTCAAAACTGCCCGCGCCGGATCTGCCGTGCCTGACCTATCTGGGCTCCGACGAGCAGATCGTTGAACCCGAAGCAATCGTGCGCCGCATGGCGGGTTGGGCGCGTGGGCGATTAATTACCCTACCGGGTATTCGCCACGAAGCTCTGATGGAGGCCGCAGCACTACGCATGGCAAGGGTCGACGAAATAACCGAATTTTTTGCCCAAAACACATAGCACAGACAAAAAAAACACGCCCGCAACTTTTAAATGCAACCACGCCAGAGGCCCGAACAAAAAACACTGGCCTTCCCCGCTGCCAAGCCTAAGTAAGCGTTATGCGCCGTGCTCCTGTTCTGACCTTCACTAAAAATGGTATCTATTGCCCCGCTGGGGATTTCTATATCGATCCATGGAGACCGGTTGAGCGAGCGTTGATCACCCATGGCCATGCCGATCACGCCCGCAGTGGTCATCGCCGTTATCTAGCAACCGATCTCGCCGGGCCCGTCATGCAACATCGCCTTGGCAAGATTGATCTCGACGCTGTTAAATATGGCCAGACCCGCCAGATCGGTGATGCAACCGTATCGTTTCACCCCGCCGGCCATGTGCCGGGTTCCGCCCAAATTAAAGTGGAAGTTTCAGGTGAGATTTGGGTTGTATCTGGTGATTATAAAACAGAAAATGACGGTTTAAGTGATCCGTTTGAGCCTGTTGCCTGCCACAGCTTTATCACTGAATGCACCTTCGGGATGCCGGTGTTTGACTGGCAACCACAAGCCGCCGTCATGGCACAGATCAATGATTGGTGGGCCAATAATGCCGCCGAGGGCCGAACTTCGGTTTTGGGGGCATATGCTCTGGGCAAAGCGCAGCGACTTTTGGTGCATTTAAACCCAGACATCGGCCCAATCCTGTCACATACCGCAATTGCAAAAACCAACGACATTCTAGATAGACAATCAATACTAACCAATAATAGCATACAGGTAACTGCCAATCTTGACGTTAAAAAACTGCCCGGTGCTCTGGTATTGGCGCCACCCTCGGCCCTTGGCAGCGCCTGGCTGCGTCGGTTCGGGCCGGTGTCAGAGGCCGTAGTCAGTGGTTGGATGCGCCTGCGCGGAGTGCGCCGCCGCCGTAACGCAGAACGCGGCTTTGTCTTGTCGGATCACGCCGACTGGAAAGGCCTATTGCAAGCTGTCCGCGCAACGGGGGCTGAAAATATCTATACGACACATGGCTATACCGACGTATTCAGCCGCTACTTAAACGAAATCGGTTATCACGCCCAGACCGTCAAAACAGAGTTCACCGGCGAGACCTTGGAACAGGATCAAGCGCCATGAAAACCTTTACAGCCCTGTTTGCTCAACTGGATGAGACAACAAAAACATCATATAAAATCAGCTATTTATCTAATTACTTTCAAGTAGCAGATCCAATGGACAAGCTGTGGACGATCGCGCTGTTCTCAGGGCGTCGCCCGAAACGCGCGGTCACGACCACTCAGCTCAGGCAATGGGCCGCTGAACGCGCCAATATCCCCTTGTGGCTGTTTGAGGATTGCTATCGGGTGGTGGGGGATTTGGCAGAAGCTTTGGCGTTGATCCTGCCGCCCGCCCAACAAACAAGCGATCTCTCGCTCAGTGATTGGATCATATGGCTGCGAGCCTTACACGCGCTGCCGTCCGATCAGCGCAAGCCACAAATCATCAGCGCATGGGATCAGTTGCCAGTGCAGCAATGTTTTTTGTTTAACAAACTGATCACTGGTGGCTTTCGGATCGGGGTCAGTCAAAGGCTGATGACCCGCGCATTGGCGCAGGCCACCGGACAGGATGCAGCCACATTGGCCCATCGCCTGATGGGCAATTGGACCCCGGATACCACAACATGGGCCGAATTAATCGAAAGCGACAGCCCCGCAACCGACTTATCGCGCCCCTATCCGTTCTATCTCGCTAACGGGCTTGAGGCGCGAGGCAATCACACGCTGGAAACCGGGCCTGATGTGGATGTTGATCAAGAGGCTGATCCGGCTGCAGCACAGCTCGGCCCTTGCCAGCACTGGCGCGCCGAATGGAAATGGGACGGCATTCGTGGACAGATTATTCTGCGCGATGGCAATGTTTTCGTCTGGTCCCGCGGCGAGGAATTGATCACCGACCGCTTTCCCGAGTTTACGAAACTTGCCAGTCTTTTGCCAGACAGCACCGTGCTGGACGGCGAGTTACTGGCATGGAGATCCGGCAGGCCAATGCCGTTCAACGCTCTGCAAAAACGTATCGGTCGCAAAACCGTGCCCAAGAAATTGCGCGATGACGCGCCAGTTATTTTGATGGCCTATGACCTTTTAGAACATCAAGGCCGCGATATACGCCTCCAACCCTATGACCAGCGCCGGGCGCATTTGACCACTCTGTTTGCCACGCTGCCCGACACCTGCCCGCTGCGGCTGTCTCAGGGGCTTGATTTCAAAACTTGGGGCGATCTGGCCAGTATGCGCGCCGGGGCACGCGCGGCCGGTACAGAGGGTGTGATGATCAAACGCCACGACAGCGCCTATGGCGTCGGGCGCAAAAAGGGCGATTGGTGGAAATGGAAGCTTGATCCACTGACCATTGACGCGGTGATGATCTATGCACAAGCAGGCCATGGCCGCCGCGCCACCCTGTATAGCGACTTTACCTTTGCGCTGTGGCAGGGCGAGGATCTGGTGCCGTTCACTAAAGCCTATTCCGGCCTCACTGATGCCGAGTTAGCCGAAATCAGCAAATGGGTGCGCAAAAACACCCTGCAGCGCTTTGGCCCGGTGCGCCAGGTCACCCCCCATCATGTTTTTGAGATCGCTTTTGAAGGTCTCCATGAAAGCCCAAGACATAAATCCGGCGTCGCATTAAGGTTTCCGCGGATGCGCCGTTGGCGGCATGACAAAGTTGTGCGACAAGCCAATACGTTGGATGAATTAAAAGAGATGTTGAGCCGCTATGGATAGACCAGACGCCCTACCACCGCCCCCGACCGAAGCGCCGCTGATTGCGGCTCCCGACGGCGCCTGTGACACCCATGTGCATATGCTGGCGGACAAATCGGAATTTCCACTTTGGCAGGGCCGTGTCGAAAACCCGGCCCCGGGCATCCCGTTTGAAGATTGGCTAAACCAGTATCGCAACCACTTGGCACAAATGGGCTGTTCACGCGGCGTGATTGTCCACTCGATTCTTTACGGCACTGACAATAGCGTGACCGTTGCAGCTCTTGATCGTCTTGGCGACGGCTTTCGCGGGATTGGCCTTTTACCCGATGACGCCAGTGAGGCAGATCTGGATCAGTTTGCCGAATGGAACATGGCAGGGGTGCGACTGAATTATGTACATGGCGGCGTTCTCAGCTGGGACGGGGTGCAGGCAATGGCCCCCAAACTGGCGGCGCGGAATCTGCATGTTCAGATGCTGATGCATGCGCATCTGCATATCGAAGATCTGGAAACACAGGTCGCCCGGCTGCCAGTCGATGTGTGTTTTGACCATATCGGCTGGCCTGACCTCAGCCTTGGCGTGGCCCATCCAGGCATCCAGACCCTGTGCCGCCTGCTTGCTGAGGGAAAGGCTTGGGTCAAGCTTTCCGGGCTTTACCGGTTGTGTGACGCACCCTATGACACAGCTGACGCCATTGTTGCAGCCCTTGTTGCCGCCAACCCCCAGCGCTGCCTATGGGGGTCTGACTGGCCGCATATTATGCTCAACGGGGCCGAAATGCCGCGCGCTGCGTGCTTGCTTGATGCGTTTCACCGCGTCGTCACCGACACCAAAACCCGCCACCGCATTCTTGTGGACAACCCAGCGCAACTTTATGGCTTTTAACCACGTTACGGGTTGATTATGCCCCCTGCTCACACCTATGTCCTTAGATAGAAATCAATTGAGGTTACCTATGTTTCAGCTTCCCTTCCCGGTTCACGATGTCAATGCCAGCTCAGGCTCAAAGGATTTGGGCAACCTGCCTGAATGGGATCTCAGCGATCTGTACAGCAGCCAAAACGCACCTGAACTGAGCCGTGACCTGCAATTTTTGGATCAAGAATGCGCCAGTTTTGCCGCAAACTATGAGGGAAAGCTCGCAAATTTGGACGCCGCAGAGATGCTGGCGTGCGTCTTACGCAACGAGCATATCAACACCATCGCAGGACGCATCATGTCGTTTGCGGGCCTGCGCTATTACCAGCTAACCATTGATGGCGACCGCACGAAATTCATGTCGGACATGCAAGAGAAAATCACCAATTTCACCACACCACTGGTTTTTTTCACCCTTGAGCTGAACCGGATCGATGACGCCACACTGCAGGCGTTGCTGGATGCCAACAGCGCCCTTGCGCGCTATCAACCGGTATTTGACCGCATTCGCGCGATGAAGCCGTATCAGCTGTCCGACGAGCTTGAGAAATTTCTGCACGATTTGGGGGTTGTCGGGGACGCTTGGGAACGGCTGTTTGATGAAACTATCGCCGGGCTGAGCTTTGAAATCGACGGCGAGAGCTTGGGCATAGAGAGCACTCTCAACCTGCTGACAGATCCCGATCGCGCCCAGCGTGAAAAAGGGGCTGTCGAACTGGCACGGGTATTTGGCGACACCGTCAAAACCTTTGCACGGGTGCACAACACTCAAGCCAAAGAAAAAGAAATCCTTGATCGCTGGCGTGGCATGCCCACACCGCAAACCGGACGCCATCTGTCCAACCACGTGGAACCCGAAGTTGTCGAGGCGCTGCGCAATGCTGTTGTTACCGCCTATCCAAAACTCAGTCACCGCTATTACGAGCTCAAGCGCAAATGGCTTGGTCTGGATGTGATGCAGGTCTGGGACCGCAACGCCCCCCTGCCCATGGAAACCAACAAGATTGTCGGTTGGGAAGAGGCCCAGAAAACGGTGATGCAGGCCTATGGGGATTTTGACCCGCGCATGGCCGATCTGGCAGAGCCGTTTTTCTCCAAGGGCTGGATTGATGCCGCAGTAAAGCCAGGCAAAGCGCCAGGGGCCTTTGCGCACCCAACAGTCACAGATGTGCACCCTTACGTGATGCTGAACTATCTTGGCAAACCACGCGATGTGATGACATTGGCGCATGAGCTGGGGCATGGCGTGCATCAGGTGCTGGCCGCTGGCCAAGGCGAGATGCTGTCGTCGACCCCTCTGACGCTTGCTGAAACGGCGTCAGTGTTTGGCGAGATGCTGACATTCCGCAAAATGCTTGATGGGGCACAAGACGCCGCCGAACGCAAAGTGATGCTGGCTGGCAAGGTCGAGGACATGATCAACACTGTGGTGCGTCAGATCGCGTTTTATGACTTTGAATGCAAGCTGCACGATGCCCGCGCGCAGGGTGAATTGACCCCTGATGACATCAACGCATTGTGGATGTCAGTTCAAGGTGAAAGCCTGGGGCCAGCCTTTGAATTTATGGACGGCTATGAAACCTTTTGGGCCTATATTCCGCATTTCGTGCATTCACCGTTTTATGTTTATGCCTATGCCTTTGGTGACGGTTTGGTCAACGCGCTCTATGCTGTGTATCAAGAGCAACCCGAAGGCTTTCAAGAGAAGTATTTTGATATGCTGAAAGCCGGCGGATCCAAGCATCATAAAGAGCTTTTGGCGCCCTTTGGGCTGGATGCATCGGACCCAACCTTTTGGGACAAGGGCCTGTCGATGATTTCGGATATGATAGACGAATTGGAAGCGATGGAGGAACAGGCGTAGCAAAAAAAGTCGCATCAGTTGACTTTGGGCAGGCGCCGCTAAGTTCTATCCTACAGGAGGTGGCAAATGCGGATATTGATAGCAGCGATTTTTATGGTGATTTTAGGAGGACAGACGGCGATGGCGGAAAACTTCCAATTTGACTCGATAGACGGGGGCACCATGTCCATGTCGGACTGGCGCGGCCAGCCGGTTTTGGTGGTCAACACCGCTTCGCAATGTGGGTTTACTTATCAATATGAAGCGCTGCAGCAGCTCCATGAAACCTATCGCGACAAGGGTCTTGTTGTGCTGGCTGTTCCATCAGATGATTTTAACCAAGAGCTGTCAGACGAGGCGGCGGTAAAAGATTTCTGCACCGTTAATTTTGGCCTTGATGTGCCAATGACGACAATCACCAAGGTCCGCGGCGATGAGGCACATCCGTTTTTTCTGTGGTTAAAACAAACCGAAGGCTATCGACCGCGTTGGAATTTTTATAAGGTTCTGTTGGATGGTGAAGGCGCCGTTGTCGACACCTTTGCCTCTACCACAGGACCGATGTCGCGCAAGATTACCAAACAGATCGAGACCTTGCTGAACTGATATAAAACGCTGGCGCGGCTTGCGGCACCGTCGAAAAGGCTGGTGAAGACAGAATGAAAATTTATCCGGCACCCCAACGCTAGGGCAGCGCCAGATATGCCACCACCTGCCGATTGTGTGGCGCGTTGCGGTGCTCGAACAGATAAATCCCCTGCCATGTGCCCAAAACCAACTGGCCGTTGATCACCGGAATGGACAGATGCGTTGGCAACAGCGCGGCTTTGATATGGGCGGGCATATCGTCGGGCCCCTCGTAAGTATGCGTGAGATACGACATCGCCGGATCCGTTGAGGCCGGCACCAGTCGATGGAAAAATTCCCGCAGATCGGTCTGAACCTCTGGGTCGGCATTTTCTTGAATAAGCAGACTGGCCGACGTATGGCGGATAAACAGCGTCAGCAGCCCGTCGCCACTAAGATGAACCCCGCGGAGCCAGCGCGCCGCATCACCGGTAAATTCATAAAGCCCCGGACCTTGGGTTTGAATGGTAAATGTGGTTTGCATCGGTGATCCATACAGTTTTTACTTTCACCGCAAGATACCAAGAATTCCAGCCATGCGCGATAGCTCAATCCAGATCCTCAAAAAGTACAAGCGCATCACCTGAAAAAGACAAACGATAAAGATGCGGGTTCTTCATGGTGCGCCATTGTTCAAACCCAAAGTCCGGGTCTATGGCGCCCAGCACCGCGGCAATAAGATTGCCGTGGGCGGCAATAATCGGACGTTCATAATCGCTTTGCGCGATTTTTTTGAGGGCGCGCAGGGCGCGGCCTTTGGTGTCATTGAGCGATTCGCCGCCCTCCATTTTATAGTCCCCGTTTTCAAATGAGAGCCGTAGGTGATGCATCAATTCATCAAAGGGAAGCCACAGATCAAACGGCTTGAGCTGCCGCTAAGCAAGATCAGGATCAGTTTGAATATCAAGGCCAGCGCTGTCACAATAGGGCCGAATGGTTTCTACAGCCCGCACATAGGGGCTTAGATCGCGCAAACGCGCCACCATATCCTGCGCCTCTTTTTTGCCCAGTTCTGTGAGTGAGCCATCAGGATGCTGACCGATGGATTCTGCGTGGCGGATTAGATAAATGGTCTTCAAATTATATACCCCTTGCGACGGTTGGCGCTTAAAAGCCCTCAAGCCAATAAATATGCTGAATTGCTGCGTCTTTGGCGCTCTTAATATCTGCAAATATAAGATGTGCGTGATGACCTATTGCAAACCAGCCAGCGTTATCTTCTGGATCTCTTCGGAATTCCTCAAACCCAAAGGTTGCATCCGGCCGCTGAAAGATATCAACGCATATCGACTCTCCACCGTGATTGACGGACATAACAACTTTGAGTTTGTCTTTCATCTTCTAAAAATCCCACGTCAACTGGCAACAATCAGGCAGCGCGTTCTTAACTAAAATCTGTATCTGTCAAATGAATGCCACATTACATGCAGGCATGCTTAATCTCAGACCATTGCTATAATGGAGCATCAAAAATCTGTTTGCAATCATAGATTGTGCGTAACACACAAAACCATTGCCTTGATTGCCGAGCGGCAATCAAGGCAATTAAAATGTCAAAGCTTTGCTTTATTGATCCAAAAAACTGCGCAGTTTGCGAGACCGCGACGGGTGTTTCAGCTTGCGCAGCGCCTTGGCCTCAATCTGGCGAATGCGCTCGCGGGTCACGCTGAACTGTTGGCCAACCTCTTCGAGCGTGTGATCTGTGTTCATACCGATGCCAAAGCGCATGCGCAGCACCCGCTCTTCGCGCGGGGTCAGCGAGGACAGCACCCGTGTGGTGGTTTCTTTCAGGTTCTCCTGAATCGCTGATTCCAGCGGCAAAATGGCGTTTTTATCTTCGATGAAATCGCCCAGTTGGCTGTCTTCTTCATCGCCAATCGGCGTCTCAAGCGAAATCGGTTCTTTGGCGATTTTCATCACCTTGCGCACTTTCTCAAGTGGCATCTGCAGCTTGGCGGCCAATTCTTCGGGCGTTGGCTCACGACCGATTTCATGCAGCATTTGGCGCCCGGTACGCACCAGCTTATTGATCGTCTCGATCATATGCACAGGGATCCGGATGGTGCGCGCCTGATCGGCAATCGAGCGGGTGATCGCCTGACGAATCCACCAAGTCGCATAGGTACTGAACTTATAGCCACGGCGATATTCAAACTTATCAACCGCCTTCATCAGGCCAATGTTGCCTTCCTGAATAAGATCGAGAAATTGCAGACCCCGGTTGGTATATTTTTTGGCAATCGAAATCACCAGCCGCAGATTGGCCTCGACCATTTCTTTCTTGGCTTGGCGGGCTTCTTTTTCGCCTTTTTGCACCTGGCTGACCAAGCGGCGAAATTCGCTGATATCCAGACCGACGTATTGCCCGACCTGCGCCATATCATTGCGCAGCTCTTCCACCTTGGTCAGCGAGCGTTCAATAAACATCTGCCAGCCGCGGCCGGGCTTTTCGGCCATGCGGTCCAGCCAGTTCGGATCCAGTTCATGACCGCGATATGCTTCGATAAATTCCCGCCGGTTAATCCGCGCCTGATCAGCCAGTTTCACCACCGAACCATCAATGCTCATGATACGTTTGTTGATCCCATAAAGCTGGTCAATCAGCGCCTCAATACGGTTATTGTGCAGGTGTAACTCGTTCACTAACTCAACAATTTCAGACCGCAGTTTCTGATAATTTGCTTCTTGTTTTTTCGAAAACGAACCATCTTCGTTCAGAGTAGCCGAAATCCTATTGTCTTGCATTTCAGACAATTTCGCATAGTCGCGGGCAATAAGGTCAAGCGTTTCCAGAACCTGCGGTTTTAACACCGCCTCCATCGCCGCAAGCGACATGTTGGCCGCTTCGTCATCATCATCATCTTCATCATCTGCCGCAATCGGATTGCCGTCGGCATCCAGTTCAGGTTTGGCTTCAGTTGCCTCAGGGGTAATGCCCGCAACTGGCACGACGGGTTGCTGCACCTCATCGCCTTCGCCCATCTGATTGCCAAAGGTCGTTTCAAGATCGATCACATCGCGCAACAAAATATCTTCGCTTAGCAGTTCGTCCCGCCAAATGGTGATCGCCTGAAACGTCAAAGGGCTTTCGCACAGCCCAGAAATCATCGTATTACGACCAGCCTCAATTCGCTTGGCGATGGCAATTTCACCTTCGCGGCTCAGGAGTTCGACGCTGCCCATCTCACGCAGGTACATGCGCACAGGATCATCGGTCCGGTCCAGTTTCTCACTGTCGCCCGACGAAAGAGCCACCTCTTTATTACTCGTAGCCGCCACAAGATCGGTTGCACCGCGCTCTTCTTCCTCGGCATCTTCGGCTTCGATTATATTAATGCCCATTTCAGATAGCATCGACATCACATCTTCTATCTGCTCCGACGAGACTTGATCAGGAGGCAGCACCTTGTTGAGTTGGTCATAAGTGATATAACCGCGCTCCCGCGCCTCGCCGATCATCTTTTTGACCGCCGTCTGGCTCATATCAAGCGTTGTTTCTTCGCTCTGGTCCTCAGCTTTACGGTCGGTGTTGTCTTTGGCGGCCATGCGATTCTCCTGCAAAGGGCGAACGATTCGTTTAACCCGTAACATAGGGCGTCATACTGATTCGGCTAAACATGTACTTGGTTTTCTTTACCTCTTCCTCAACAAAATCACATTTATGACGATTTTACCCGAGTTATTTGTGTCATCAAAGCTTCAAAGGCCCGCCGTTCATCGCGATTGATTCGCGCACCGTTTTCCGCAAGGTCATACTCGGCGGTGTCTTTGTGCACACTCAGGGTTGCTGATTCTTGCGCCGAGGCCGCCTCTTTCAACCTCCAAGTCAGGGTTTCATCTGACAATGAGGCGATGTCTTCGGCAGCCTCCTCAATCTCAGCCGCCAAACCAAGGCGCGCATCAAGTTTAGCAAACTCTTCACGAAGGGTCAGCCGGGTCAGATCAAGATCATCAGATCGTTGAATGCATGGCACGACGGCAACATGGCTTTGAGCGAGAAACCCCTCTAGCTCCGACGAACCAAAAGCGGCCTCTATCGCACCGAGCATCTTCTCGGCGGGCGCGACGGTTTGTGATAGCAAAATTGTTTGTATCTGCCGATGCCGGGGGTCGCTGCAAGCTAGGCTCTCCAACGGCTCCTGAAACTCTGCGACCAGTGCAGGTGCTTTGATCAATGCCGCCAGAATAACCGCTTCGCGCAGACGTCCCGGCACGTGATCAGCCGCCTGCGCCAGCGCAGACTGTTTGGTCGTGCTCAGTGCATCAATTTTGACTTTTTTGCCCCATTGACCCGACCACAGCTGCTGCCGGCCCATACCAAACAGCGCCCAGCGCAATTCTTTAATAGCACTACCGTAGTGCGACCGGATTGACGGGTCGCGGATCATGGCGATTTTTTCCCGCAGCCCCTTATCCAGCATAGCGCGTCGCTCGGGACTATCGAAAACCTTGCCTTGGATTTCTCGCTGCCAAAGTAAGTCAACCATCGGCATGGCTTTGTCCAACAGCGTCTGCAAAGCAGAGGGGCCACCTGCCCGGATCACGTCATCGGGATCTTGCCCTTCTGGCATTACCGCAAACCGCAGCGATTGCCCCGCCTCCAGCAATGGCAACGCCAGATCAATCACCCGATACGCAGCGCGCAGACCTGCTGTATCGCCATCAAGCGCGATAATCGGTTCGGGGGCGATGCGCCACAAAAGGGCGAGTTGATGCTCGGTGACTGCCGTGCCCAAAGGTGCAACTGCGGCGCCAAACCCTGCCTCAACAAGGGCAATCACGTCCATATACCCCTCAGCCACGATCAGCGGCTGGCCCTTCCCCGCCGCCTCACGTGCAGGTTTGAGATGATATAGGTTGCGGCCTTTGTCGAATAAGACAGTCTCCGGAGAATTGAGGTATTTAGCGCGCGCATTCGGATCAAGCGATCTGCCGCCCAGCGCGATACAGCGCCCTCTTGCATCGCGAATGGGAAACAAAATGCGACCACGGAACCGATCATAGGGCGCACCGCCATCCTCGGGCCGGGCACAAAGCCCCGCTGCAACCAACTGATCGGGCGTCACACCCTTGGCGGTCAAATGTTGCAACAATCCCTGCCGGACATCTGGAGCAAACCCCATATCAAAACGGTCTTGGATCGCCTCAGATAAACCGCGTCTAGCCAGATAAGCCCGCGCCTCCGACGCCGGTGCAGTTTTGAGTTGCAGGCGGTAGAATTGCACGGCCTGTTCCATGACATCAGTCAATTCGCTGCGCTGTTCAGATTTTTCCTGCGCATGCGGGTCACGTTTTGGCACCGGCATGCCCGCCTCTTGTGCCAAAATCTCGATCGCCTCGATAAAGCCAACGTTCTCGGTCTCACGGATAAAACTGATCGCATCACCCTTGGCGTGGCAGCCAAAGCAATAATAAAACCCCTTGCTGTCATCGACATGGAACGAGGCCGATTTTTCCTGATGAAAGGGGCATGGCGCCCACATATCACCCTTAGCCTGATTAGATTTGCGAGTGTCCCACATAACTTTGCGCCCGACAACCTGACTGAGGCTGGTACGGGTGCGCAAGTCGTCAAGGAATCCGGGTGGTAGGCTCATGCGCCCATTATTGGACGCCCACGCCTTAAAGTCCAGCAGAGGACAACGATACTTGTGATATTTCTGATGCGGTGAAAGACAGGCTTAAAAACCTGCCATGTGCCCCAGCGCCCTGTTGCTTATACAAATAAAGCGCACTGGAAGTGATATTTTAACAATTCTTGAAACAACACATCAGCGAAACCGCACCAGCCGCTTTTTTTCTGACTTCACGTGCCATAAACTTAGCGGTCAATTTCGATCGAACAATGAATTGAAATCTGAACAAACCTCATTCAAAGCACCTGTTTAGAAACCCAATTTTGCCCGCCCGGACTAACCTTTCCCAGCCAACTTTAGGGCCACTCAAATGGGCGGATCACGCTGACATTTGCAAAGCTACGCCGGACAAATACCTCTTCTGAGGATAAAAATAATAGTTTTACATTTGCACCGGCATCCATCGTGGCATAAATCTGATGGCCCTCTGCACGCGCTGCCCAGAGCTGTTCCAGCACGCGCCAGCTTTGCGGCTTGAGATAGCATAACGCCGGCCGTGCCGCCATCATGGTGGCGTGTAAGGCAAGCGCATTGGCCTCGGACAGCGCCCCCAACGTTGCAAAATCGCGTGCCTCGAGGGCGGTGTGGACAGCTGTGCAGTCCGCCTCGGCCTGTGCGGGCCAAATCTTGAACAACGGGCTGGTGGCAACAGTATGGTTCATCCCATCACGCGACGATCGGGATTTCGGCCCAGTATCCACAGGAACAATCGCAATTCTGAATTCCGGCCAGTCCAGCATCAAGGGCCGCGCAAAACTATCGCTGCCATCCTCTTTTTCCCCGCGGTCCCAGCGCACGAACCCATGCCATAGGGATCGCGTTGCACTGCCACTGCCAAAACGCGCCAGCATACTGAGCACAGACTTTGGCAGTTTCAGGTTGAACGCCGCATCCAGTGCCAGTGTCAGGGCGGCAAAGCCAGAAGCCGAAGACGCCAGCCCGGCCGCAGTGGGCAGGGTGTTGTCGGTCTCAATCCGCAGAGGCAGCGTCTGCTCACGACGATAAAGATCCACAAAGCATATGATTTTCGACGCAAACGCACTGCCCAACGGCAAAGATACGCCATTCAGCCAAACCTCATCATACGCAGTTTCAGCTGGAAAAATCCGTGTGTGGCTGCCCCAATCAGCAAGCGAGATTGACAGCGAACTGTTCAGAGGAAGGTTCAGAACAGCATCGCGTTTGCCCCAATACTTGGCTAATGCGATATTGCTGGGGGCATAGGCCACAGCCGGTTGTTGCACCGAAAGTCGCGCCGGTAAATGGGCGGCAAAACACGCCGCAGGCTTGGCCAGGTCGGTCAACGATCGGTCAGTCATCCAGCACAAGCCCTTTTGCGGTAAATGGCGCTGGCTGATGCTGCGCCACAAGCGGGCCTAACGCAAGGATACAATCACCCAGACCAGAGCCGGATATCTTCGCCGCCATCACGCCGGCCTCAGACCGCGCCCGCGCCACCAATGCATCAAGCATCGGGTCCGACACCCTCAATTCGACCATCAGATCCTGATAGGCGTTCAACTGTTCGGCAAACACCGGCCAGTCACGGAGCCGGGCTGCAGTGATTGCCGCCATTGCCCTGCCCCCCATTCGCCCGTACAGCGCCGCATACGCAGCCTCGCGGCCCTGCATCCGTTTTGCAATCCCGGCAAGTACATCAGCGGTGGGCGTCTTATATCCGCAATAACACAGGCTCAATTGTGGCGGATGGGGCAGCAAAATAATCACTGCTTGCTCAGAAGTACTTACAAGATCATGATGTTGAGAGGACGGTGAGAAAAGTCCGGCCACATTGGCGCCAGTGCCCGGCAAAGCGGTGTCAGCGGCGGCGGCCGTAAGTTGATATCCCAACAATCCACCATGCAGGCTTGCCGCAAGATCTGCGCCACTGCCCCGCCCCTGCAAACCGCGAATGATCTCCAACGCCTGCTGATGCAGCCGTGCCTTGCGGGGCATGGGCGGCTGATCTATTTTTGGCTGAGTCTCCGGTTGCGTTTCTGGACGGGTCATCGCCTCTAACAGCCCCAGTGTCGCAATTGTAACCGCAGCCGAGGATCCCAAGCCCAGCTTCGGGTCAATTTGCGAAACGATATCAAGGCGCAGTCCATGGGAAAGCCGGTCGCGATAAAGTGCCAGCGCGGCGAGAACAAACCGCATCGGACCACTGACCTCAAAGCTGTCAAGCGCCACCACCACTGGATCCGAAATGCCCGAGAAGATCTGCACCTGCCGATTGTCGTTTGGCTTGGCCGTAATGGTAACGCGCTGATCAATGGCACAGACCATCGCGGGGTGACCATAGACCACCGCATGCTCGCCGGTGATCATGATACTGCCCGGCGCCGAGGCCGACATCTTGCGCTGCATGATCACAGACCCGTGCCAGGCCGTTCGCCGGGTGCGCCAACGTCTTTGTCCACCATGCAAAGACGGGTACCACTTTCGGAAATGGTGAGCCTGTCCCAACGATAATCCGGGAACTGCCTCATCACGGTTTCAAACGCCTCTGCGTCGGGCAAATGCACCAAAAGCACCCCAGCATGTGCCCCATGCACCGATCCTGCGCCAGAAATTTTGGCAGCGCCCCCCACTTGTTCAATCGCCGCAACAAACGCCAATGCTGCCATCGGTATCACACCAAGGCGCCGCAACAGCCGGTGATTTTCTCGCAGCCCCTCTTTTGGGCTCCCGCCGTTCTCAAGAGCGGATTGGAGGGCATTTGTGCAGTCTTCGAACGCCCGCCAAAGCACCTGGTCAGATCCATAATTTTGCCGAACGGATGAAACACATTCCCCGGTCGAGGCCGTGGGGATCCCGCCGAGCACCCAATACCACCCCCCGTCCTTAAGCCGATCAGCCATCACCGCGGTATCGGGGGCCGAAATCTTTCCGTTTTGAACACGGTTAATACCGCCATAGGTGACCGCCGCCGCATCGATTGCGCTGCCTTTGCCATGTTGTAAACGCTCGCAGAAGCGCACCTGTTCAAAACGTTCCGACGAGCTTTGATGATGGTTTAACAAATGCTCATACAACACAATTGTCGCGGCAATCACCGCCGCAGAAGACCCCATGCCCGCCCCAAGAGGCAAATCTGAGGTGCTGTGCAACCGACCCGGCACAGGCAATTTATGCGGCGCCATCCCCCCCGGAACCGGCAGCATCTGCAACAGCGCAGACATCGTATAGACCGCCAGATCATCGGGACGCTGCAGAATGTTCTGCACCGCTAAATCGCCGCGAACAAAGCGATCAAACCGCTCATCCAGCGTGCGTTTAAAGGTCTTAAGCAGTGTGAGCGGATACAACTGACCCTGTGACAGATCGGCAAATGCCGTCTGCAAGCCCGTGCTGAGGTGGATCGGTTCAAACCAAACGTTGGTATAAAGCTCGACTGCTGCCACCAGCGCCGGCGCGCCATAGACGACTGAATGCTCACCAGACAAGATCACTTTGCCGGGCGCGCGGGCAAAGTGACGCTCAGGCGATTTCATAATGCCTCTTGTGGGCCTCGATCTTGGCCAATCTGAACCTGCCGGTGGTTTGCACATCAATCACAACTTGCTCCCCGTTTTGAGGGTCAGGCGCGTGCCATAAATCAACATAATGATCATAGCTCAAAGCGACGCGATTAGCCATCAAACCCTGATGCCGGTCGGTGAACAATTGCGCCCGGTATCCGGGTTGAACCATCCCAGAGAAAAACTCGGCAACCGCACCAGATCCATAACTGAACAGCGCAATGGGTTTGCCCGTCAGGTCCTGATCAGTGCTTTCGAGCGCGGAAATAAGGCTGAGATACAGCGCTGCACTGTAACAATTCCCAATCTGGCGGCTATAAGCCAGACCCGGCTTGATTTTGTCAGAATCCACCGTGGCCGCGTTTAAAGACGCCAGATGGCGATGGGCTTTTTCACCCATCCGAGAAAACGGCAAATGGTAACAAAACTGCGCAAAATCCTCAAAGGCACGACCCTCATTCACCTGATAATCAGCCCAGGCATGGCCCAGTGAATGCAGATATTTCAGTGCCGAATATTTACCGTCAACCAAGGGCGTCTTGCGATAGTTCGGGCGCCAGAAATCCATAATATCTTCACTGTGACATCCAGAGGCGAGATCGATCTCTAGGATTGTCGGGTTGGCCGAGATCAACATCGCCACAGCACCGCTGCCCTGAGTGGCCTCGGCGGCGCCACCCAGATCATAGCGCGACACATCGCTGGCGATCACCAGAACCTTGCGGTCAGGTTTGCGCGCCACATAGCCACAGGCCATCTGCAAAGCTGCCGTGGCGCTGTAACAGGCCTGCTTGAGTTCCACATTGCGGCACTGTGGTTTTAGCCCCAGCAATCTGTGCACATAGATACCAGCCGATTTCGACTGGTCGATGCTGGTCTCAGTGGCAAACAACAGGCTGTCGATACCGTCAGGTCCATGGGCGTCGATAATCGGCAGGGCGGCTTCGGCGGCGAGCGTCACGATATCTTCATCGTGGCAGGGAAAAGACATTTTATTCTGCCCGATGCCCCGGCTGAATTTATCCGCATCTATCCCATGATGCTCGGCTAGACTGGCAAGATCCAGATACTGATGAGGGATATGAAAGCTTATTCTTTCGATGCCTATTTTCATCTTACCCACTTACTTATATCAGCCGCTGTTTTCTCGAGACACCGCAGGGTGCCGTGATCTCGCAGAGACGAAATACGCGTATGAAACCACAATGTTACATTTATCCGATCACTCGAGGCGTGTCGAGACGAATGCGTTCCCCAATATTGAGGTGCCAAACCGCCCATACAGCCTGCGGAGCATAATCACCCGCGCAGCCTGTTTGGCAATTATTGGCACAAAGCACAATAGTTTCAGGGTTCATTTACGCTCCAGCACCATATGCGCTTTCATCAATTCCCCCGGATTGGTTTGCGCCGCCATCAGCGACAGTTCACCGCACAACACCGTTGCCGCGCACAGCACAGCAAGACGTCGGGCATTGTCTCCAGGCACGCGCGCGCTGCGGCAGCCGATTTTTTCCAGATGTCCCTCAACCACGTCATTGTCTTTGCCGTTGCCCACTGTCCCCACAATAACATTGGGCAGGGTGCACGAAAAATACAGAGCATCGCGACGCACCTCACAATGCACAATCCCCTGCGATCCCTCAACGATATTCGCAGCATCCTGTCCAGTGGCGAGATAGAAGGCTAACAGCATATTGGCAAAATGCGCATTAGCAGAGCGCAGGCTTCCGGCGATCACACCGCCAAGTAGGTTTTTCTCAACATTGAGCTGCACCATCAACTCCGGCGTCGTGCGCAAGAGCCGCTTGCAAACTGTGCGCGAAATTTCAGCTTCGGCAACGACATATTTACCACGCCCCAAAATACCGTTAACCGCACTGGTTTTTTTGTCAGTGCAAAAATTACCCGAAATTGTACTGTAAGACAGCGCCGGATATTGCTGTAAAATCCAACTGAGCAACGCATCTGCGGCTTTCGTCACCATATTGTGGCCCGAAGCATCCCCTGTGGAACATTCAAACCGCACGTACAGCAGATTTCCGACAATCTGACGATTGAGACCGATCAACTGGGTAAAGCGGCTGGTCTGACCGACGATGGCTGCCAATTCGTCAAACCGTCCGGCAATGGCATCACTGGTCTTTTTGGCTGTTGCTGCTGATTGCGCCCGCAACGCAACCGAGCGGGTCATCCGTTCATCGATCACAGTGCAGCGGATACCACCACAGTGGCGCGACACCCGCGCGCCTCGCCCTGTCGACGGCCACAAAGGCGTCTCATAGGTGGCGAGCGGCACGCTCACCGCCTCGTCGATCACCTCGCCAGTGATTTTAATCGGACCAACCCATTTTGTCGGTATCGGCGTAACATGGAGGGCGCTGGTCGTCATAGGGCTGCCTGTTTGTTGTTTACGATTGCGATGCGCAACCCGGAAGAGACTTCAATTACCTCCCACATAATACGATAGCGCGCAACGCCAACCCGACGTGGCAAAAGCACCCGTCCTCCTGTGCCGCCGCAACAGCGAAGGTTTGTTCACTGAGATTTCCCCCAAAGCGCGCCAACGCCTGTCGAAATTGCGAATTTCAGGATCGAAATTCAAGTGCATAGGGGCGATTATAGGCTTTCCCAGCACCCAAAACTAGCGCAAGCAAGCGATCTGCGGCAAAGATTGGGAACCCGCCGCTGCAACCATGCACAGCGGCTGATAATGCACTTATTTTGCAGCAATAATACCAATTTCAACTGTGTATTGTGGCGTCGCCAGACGCGGCGATTCCACACAGGCGCGACAGGGCGCGTTGCCACCTGTTGACCAAGCATCCCAGACGGCATTCATCTCAGCGAAATCATCCATGCTTGTCAGCCAAATCGTCGCTGACAAAACTTTGGATTTATCCGATCCAGTCTCGGCGAGCAGGCCGTCAATCTGCGCCAAGATCGCTTGGGTCTGATCTGCAACACTGGCGCCCGGCGCGCGCGCGGCAACCTGCCCTGCCAGATAGACAGTTTCGCCGTGAACCACGGCCTGGCTCATGCGGTCATTGGTGTGAAAACGTGTGATAGACATACATTTATTCCATTTTAAAATTCTAACACCGCAGGCATATACCAAAATAAGAGCCGTGGGAAACCAGAAGTCGCATTAAAAGGCACGGCTCAGAAACATAGATTTATTGACTGAAAAATAGGCTAGAGGGTCCCGCCATGAGTTTGAAAACATCACGCCGTCAAAGATCATTAAAAGTGATGTATAAAATCAATTGTCATATTTAAGGTCAATGGAAATGGCCTTATGAAAGCATGCCTTACAATCACTCTAGCAGCTGCAAAGTCAGCCAGATAACCTGCCACACCGCGGCAAAGTCCGTTGTGACAATCTGATATCGTGTCTTTACCGCCCTCGTTTCGATGGGTTACATGGCTTTGCACGTCGAACAAGGCAAACACACTTTTATTTTGAGAGGCAAGATGGCCCCGTTTAGTCGCGAGGCTCAGGAAGCCAATTAAAATATATATTGACCGTTTGATAAATAAATGCAGGACTATTGACTTAAAATCTGGGGGTAAGACGATGAAATTTTTAGGATTGATAACACGCAGAGCTGCAATCGCAGCTGTGTTAAGCGTTGGCGCGTTAACAAGCACAAGCGTTGCTGCAGCGGAAAAACTGAAGGTGGCAGCGATCTACACGCTGCCGGTCGAGCAGCAGTGGATCAGCCGTATTCACAAAGCGCTGAACGCAGCCCAAGACCGCGGCGAGATCGAATATCTCTATTCCGAAAATGTTGCCAACAACGACTATGAGCGGGTGATGCGCGAATACGCCGAGCAGGGTCAGCAATTGATCGTCGGCGAAGTGTTCGGCTTGGAACGGGCCGCGCGCAAGGTTGCCAAAGACTATCAAGAAACTGCGTTTCTAATGGGGTCCTCATTTACACCTGTCGCGCCAAACTTTTCAGTTTTTGACAATTGGATTCACGAACCAAGCTATCTGTCTGGTATTGTCGCGGGTGCTATGTCCGAAAACAATCTGATCGGCATGGTTGGCGGCTATGCGATCCCAGAAGTTAACCGTTTGATGAACGCATTTATGGATGGCGCGCGCGAAGTCAATCCCGATGTCAAATTTATGGTCAACTTTCTTGACAGTTGGTACGATCCGCCAAAGGCCAAAGAAAGTGCTTTTGCAATGATGGATGCCGGGGCGGATATTATGTACGCCGAACGCTTTGGCGTCTCTGATGCAGCGGTTGAGCGCGGTATAAAAGCCATTGGCAACGTAATTGATACCGCCGCCGACTATCCCGATACAATCCTCGCCTCGGCGCTTTGGCACATGGAAGCAACCATCGACAAAGCCATTGCCAATGTGGCCTTGGGCCGCTTTGAAGCCGCCGATTATGGTCAGTACAGCTTTATGGCTTATGGTGGTGGATCGCTGGTGATCGACAGCGCCTTGGTCCCGGCCGATGTCGTGGCCAAGGTCAAGGCGCGCGAAGCCGAAATTCAAGACGGATTGTTTCGGGTCAACGTCAATGACGCCCGTCCTGTTTCCGATAAATAATAGAAATTTGCACCGGCCCCTACTGGCGGCCGGTGCAACAAAAAGGCAGATAAATGGGCAAAGTTTTCGCTCTTAAAAGCTTGTCCAAACGCTTTGGCTCCGTCTTGGCAAATGACAGGGTAAGCCTTGATCTGCATCAAGGCGAAGTTTTGGCCCTTCTGGGTGAGAATGGATCTGGCAAAACCACTTTGATGAATATGCTGTTCGGGCACTACCTGCCTGATTCTGGCACAATTGACGTCGCAGACCACGACGGCGTCTTGCAACCAATGCCGCTGGGCCAACCGCAGATCGCGTTGGCCAAGGGCATTGGGATGGTACACCAGCATTTCACCCTGGCGGAAAACCTCAATGCCCTAGAAAATATCATGATGGGCACTGAACGCCTGAACGCCTTGCGCTGGCAAACGGCAGCGGGGCGCGACAAGCTTAACCGGATTATGGATGAAACCGGACTGCGCGCACCACTGGACGTTACGGTTGGGCGTTTGTCCGTTGGCGAACGGCAAAGAATTGAAATCCTGAAAGCGCTGTACCGCGATGTGCGCATACTGGTCCTTGACGAGCCAACTGCAGTTTTGACCCCACAAGAGGCCGATGCTTTATTTGAAAACATTCACACAATGGCCGCGGCGGGCCTTTCGGTCATTTTCATTTCCCACAAGCTGCGAGAGGTGCTGTCATTTTCGCAGCGTATCGTTGTGCTGCGGCAAGGGATCAATGTCGGTGAGTTGATCACAAAACAGACCAATGAGGCAGAGATTGCCAACCTTATGGTTGGCAGCGGTGTCTTACTTGCCGCCCGTGACGATGTGACCCCGGGCGAGACTGTTCTTAAAATTGATCGGGCAGGTGTGAGCGGTTACTCCAAGCGCGATACGCTGCAAGATCTCTCGCTTGAGGCGCGCGCACACGAAATTTTGGGGATCGCCGGTGTGTCGGGCAATGGCCAGACCGGACTTGCTGGATTAATCGCCGGCCTCAAGCGCCCCGTTACCGGGTCTATTGCAGTAGATGGCCAAACAATCGCGCGGCCCTCTCCAAAGAAGATGCTAAAGGCAGGCGTAGGCCGCATTCCAGAAGACCGGCATCAAGAAGGGATCATCGGCACGATGTCTCTGGCTGATAATTTGGTGATTGAACAGCTTGATGATCCCGCGGTGCAGCGCTTTGGTATTTTACGCAAGACAGAAATCAAGTCAGCCGCACAGCAGCGGTGCGTAGACTATGATGTGCGCGGCCCGGGCATAAACGCCGAAGCGCGGTTGTTCTCGGGTGGCAATATTCAAAAAATGATCCTTGCCCGGGTATTCGAACAGAACCCAAAGCTTATTTTGGCAAATCAGCCCACCCGGGGTCTGGATATGGGCGCCAGCGCCGAGGTGCGGCGCAGATTGCTCGAGGCGCGCCAACGCGGCGCTGCCGTGGTGTTGATCTCAGATGATCTGGATGAAGTTCTTGCACTTTCTGACAGGATTTTGGTGATGCATGACGGACAGTTAACCCTAGCAGAAACCCGCGACCGGGCCGCGATTGGCCTATTGATGGCGGGAACCACGACATGATGCGCATCGAGCCCCGTCCCGAGATGACAAAAGCGATGTTAATTGCAGTGCCGATGCTTTCGGCTATTGCCTCTTTGGTGATTGCCGCCGTCCCAATTGCCTTTGCAGGGGCCGGTATCCTGCAGGCTTACCGCGAAATGTTCAACGGTGTCTTCGGCTCGGTGTTTGCGGTCTCAGAAATGCTCACCCGCGCAACACCGTTAATGTTCACCGGCCTGGCGGCTGCTTTGGCCTTCCGTGCCCGACTTTGGAATATTGGCGCCGAGGGGCAGTTGTATCTGGGCGCGCTGATGGCCGTCACGGTTGGGACTGGATATTTAGACCTGCCGCCTCTAATGCTGACGCCAGTGATTATCTTGATGGCTGCCCTCGCTGGCGCGGTGGGTATGGCGGTGCCGACGTTTTTAAAAATCCGCTTTGGCGCCGATGAGGTCGTCACCACGCTGTTGCTAAACTTTGTGATCCTGATTTTTGTTCAAATGATGCTGGAGGGTGCGCTGAAAGACCCAATGGGGTTGGGTTGGCCGCAATCGTCTCCGATCGTTGAAGAGGCCATGCTGCCCACGCTGCTGCCACGCATGCGCGTGCATTCGGGGCTTATACTGGCGCTTGTTTGCGCCGGGGTTGCACAATTCATGCTGTCGCGCACTATCTGGGGGTTTCGTCTGCGCGCGGTGGGGGAAAACCCCGTCGCCGCCGGTTATGCCGGTATCCCAGTCAACTGGTCGCTTTTTACAATCGCCATCGTCTCAGGTGGGTTGGCAGGATTGGCGGGCATGTCAGAGGTGGTTGGTCTCAAAGGATATCTAACTTCCGACCTCTCGCCAGGATTTGGCTATATCGGAATAGTCGTCGCGATGCTGGCTGGTCTGTCCCCCGTGGGCGTGGTTCTGGCGGCACTGTTTATCGCCTCGGTCTTTGTGGGCGCCGATAGTATGAGCCGGGCGATGGGGGTCTCGTCGTATCTGGCTGATCTTATTGTGGCGCTGTCGTTATTGTCGGTGCTAATCGGCGGTTTTTTCACCCGATATCGGGTCATTTGGTCCACCAGTAACCGCAGGCCAAGCCCATGATGGATATCCTAAATATCCTGATGAGCGAGTCGTTTTGGGCGGCGTCCCTGCGCATCGCTTCTCCGTTGATTTTCGGGGTGCTCGGCGCGCTGTTATGCGAGCGTGCCGGTGTGCTGAACCTTGGGATCGAAGGCATATTTGTGGCAGGCGCGATGGCCGGTTGGATGGCGGTTTGGCTGGGGGCCAGCCTTTGGGGCGGCGTGTTTTTTGCCGCGCTCACGGGCGCTGCATTGGGGCTTTTGCACGGCATTTTAACCGTGCCGCTCGGGCTGTCCCAGCATGTATCAGGGCTGGGTGTGACAATGTTTGCCACTTCACTGAGCTACTTCACTTACCGGACCTCATTGCCGGATGTAACCTCGCCCCCCCGCATTGAGCCGTTCCGCGCACTCGACATTCCCTTTCTGTCGGATTTACCCTTTCTCGGACCGGTCTTATTTCAACAAACCGCACTGACATGGTTTGCTTTGGGATTGGTGGGCGCGGTCTGGTACATTATGAGCCGCACACCTTTGGGCACGGCTTTGCGCGCCGTGGGCGACAACCCCGACAGCGTCGACGCACAGGGATTGTCAGTCTATGGGCTGCGCATCGGGGCGATTGTTGCGGGATCTGCGCTCATGGCGATTGGGGGCGCATTTCTAACAATGTCGGCTTTTGATGCGTTCTTTTTCGGCATGGTCAACGGCCGGGGTTGGATCTGTATTGCGCTGGTGATCTTTGCCAGTTGGCGTCCGGGAAAAGCCTTGCTCGGGGCAATCTTGTTTGGGGCATTTGATGCACTGCAAGTGCGCTTGCAAACCGAAGTTGGCGCCTTGGTGCCAAGCCAAGTTTTCTTGATGACCCCATATATTTTGTCGATACTTGCCCTTGTGGTCGCGGCACGCAGAGCGGATTATCCGCGAGCACTTCTCAAGCCATGGTTCAAGGGCCAACGATAAGGATACGCCAATGTTTGATCTGATTGTAAAAAATGCCAGCCTCCCCCTTGGCACCGGCGCTGTCGATATCGGATGCAAGGACGGCGTGATTGCCGCAATAGAACCAAACTTGACCGCAGAGGCCGGGCAGACGATTGAAGCAGACGGAAACCTTGTCTCACCGCCCTTTGTCGATCCGCATTTTCATATGGATGCGACACTGTCGCTGGGCACTCCGCGGATGAATGTCTCGGGCACCCTGCTTGAGGGCATCGCACTGTGGGGTGAATTAAAGCCTGTGCA